>Ga0187892_10000256_pt1 | contig 141557 bp, 120 predicted proteins | sample MA1701073metaG_FD_139345 | JGI IMG/M metagenome (GOLD analysis project Ga0187892, IMG submission 139345) | Bio-ooze microbial communities from a basaltic lava cave in the Kipuka Kanohina Cave System on the Island of Hawaii, USA - MA170107-3 metaG ...
CACAACGGCCTTCTCGACCTGCAAGTCGCTGCATCTTAAACTCAGGCCGTGCGCGCTACCAAAGTTTCATCTCGTTATCTGCTTGTTGTCGTTTAACAAGCAGGGAGGCTTCGTGGATCGTCCCTGTTTTTATGGACAAAAGGAACGATCCACGAAGTCACACGAACCAACACGAAACTCGTTACCACCGAAATCGACTTTTGAGGCCAAGCTCTGAAAACGGACTACTGACCACTACTGATTAAGACCATTGTTTAAATGAAAAACCGCGCGTCATCACATCTGTTAATGCTGCTGCTGATCGTCGGGCTTGAGATTGCTGGTTATGTGGCGATCCATCGCTCGGCATTGTTGCGGGGTTATGAGACTTCAGTTATCGGCGCCGTGCGGGACCTTCTGATGTTCTTCCCGCTCTTTGTGATTGTCATCTGGTTGTCGCGGGTAATGAAATTTAAGGGCAACTGGATCCTCTTCTCGACTGCGGTCCTACTCTTCGCTGTGGGAATGCTCGTGCAATACCGGCTTTACAGCGATCCGGAATACAACGCACGCAACAAGTCTGCGGCTCGAGAGCTGAAAATGGAGGCATTGAGGACGCGCTTTATCCTCGAGAACTATGATCCGCAAAAGAAACAGATCATGGGTCTGCCTCCGACGCCCGCAAGGCCAATCGAACTCGATCAACTGCCGCGAGTCAAATCAACTTATTCACTCTGGAATGCGCTGACATCCAGTTACACCTGGATTCCTATCTTTTCGTTCATCGCATTTGGCCTGGCTTATTCGTTTTGCCTGCGAGACGGATTCCTCCTTTGGCTGCAGCGCAACAGTTTTCTAATAGTCCTGTTCACCCTGCTGCCGCTGGGAGCTGCCATCGTCACCTCCAGTGCCGGCAAGAGCCTGGGAAACATGACTCCGTGGGAGCCGGCAAAGATTCCCTTCCTGATCGGCTTCGCCGGAATATTGACTGCGCGATACAAGGATCTCGCCGAAACCTATTGGGGCATTCCCCGCGCGCGCGACATCGTTCCACTCGTTGTGATGGCCATTATTCCCTTCATACCGTTCTTTGCGCTGAAGGACTTTGGCCAGATGCTGATCTTCAGCGGCGCTTACACCACTCTTTACCTCGTAGCAGTGCGAAGATGGCCGCAGTTGCTGCTGTTCGTTGGGTCGGTGCTGTTCGTGATTGCGATCCTGGTTGTCGGAGCGTTGCCGCGCGACGTTCAGGAGAAAGTGCCGATGCTGCCCACAGTAGCCCGGCCAATCCAGGCCATGCTTCCGTCGCGCATTCAGCAACGCTTTCATCTGTGGCTGGATGGCTTTGATCCACCTTCGCCAGAAGTCTCGTGGTGGAAGAAAGATTATCAGGACGCCTTAAACGAAAACCCGGAATTGAAAGAAATTGCCGAACAGAGTCCGGCAATGCAGCGCGTGGTAAACGTGGACATCTGGTTCGACAAACTTGCCTTCCAGCCGGCCCAGGCGATCTTCGGCATCGCCTCTGGTAAAACCACCGGAAGGGGCCAGGGCCTCGGCTTCCCTGAAGTTATTCCCATTGCGGATTCCGATTATATCTACGCAGCCATCGGTGAAGAGGAAGGCCTCGCTGCCGGCGGCGTCGTTATTCTGGCAGTTATCATTTTCGTCGTCGCCGGGGTCCGGACGTCGCTTGACGCACGGGATATGTTCACCAAACTCTGCTCCGCGGGACTTACGGCCTTTATCGGTTTCCAGGCACTCGTTAATATCGGGGGCATTGTGCGAGCCCTGCCCATGACCGGAATTACCCTGCCATTTGTGAGCCACGGCGGGTTTAGTTTGATCACCAGCTATGCGATGCTAGGGATGCTTTTGGCATTCTCTCACCGGAACGCGGCCGATAAGGTGTTTGTGAGCACCCCACCGACGCGTCAACCTTCTTCAGTAAATCTGGAGGCGGTCCAATGAACCAGCCAGACAAAGCCCTCAAAGTGGAATCAGAAGCCATCAGTGATCGGGGTCTGAATGAAAGACGTCCGCTGAATGAAGACTCCTTTTTGCAAGATGCTGGTCGCCAGATCTTTGCAGTTGCAGACGGTGTGGGCGGAGCGGAAGCCGGTGAAGTCGCATCGCAAACCGCTATCGAAGTCCTCGACGAAGCTTTCCGGCATAAGGTTGACGGTGAGGATGTTGAAGATCTAATGGAGTTGGCGATCCAGAGGGCCAACGCTTCGATCCATCAGATGGCCCAGGAACACGTGCGGTTCTCGATGATGGCGACCACAATCGTGGTCCTCCACCTCAAAGGAAACATTGCCACCATCGGTCACGTCGGCGACTCTCGTCTTTATCGACTGACCCCGGACGGCGACTTGGTCCGGGAGACGGAGGATCACTCAGTAGTCGAAGAAGAAGTTCGCGCCGGACGCATGACAGTGGAGCAGGCGGCGAACCATCCCAGCAAGAACGTGATCAGCCGCGCCCTAGGTGCCGAAGACAGCGTCGAAGTGGACCTGAAAACCCTGGAGGTCGAAGACGGCACCGAGTTTCTGCTCTGCACTGACGGCATAACCCGACACATTCCAGACAATGAATTAAGGCATCTGCTGATCACCCAGGATAGTTTGTCGGGACTTTGCGAGGAACTAAAGAAGCGTTGCTACGAGCGCGGAGCAGAAGACAACCTTACGGCAGTGGTGCTCCGGTGTGGCCAACGCATCTCTCCGGATCACCGCCACGAGGATTTGCAGCGAACTATTTCGCCGGAAACACCCACCCCTCCGGCGACTAATGTTAACTACGAGACCGCTCTTGACGGCAACCTCGACACTACAGACGACCCTTTGATGCCCGCTTCTCGGCGTGCTTTTCCATCTGGCGTTGCCCGGCCGACGGAACAAATAAGCACCCCCGAAAGCAGACTGAACATTCCCGCAGCAAGTGCGCCTAAGGGCGGTTTCGCCAGGACGGCGGGGCGGCTGTTTCTGTTTCTGGTATTTGTCGCCGCAGTGGGCGGGGCCTTTTATGGTGGTCGACGTTATAAGGGTCAGATTCCGTTCGTGGATCAGGCGGTGCCGATATCCGAGGCAAGCCCACCGGCAATGGTGACGGATCCGTCACTAACAGCTTTTGAGAGCACCCGGCGGGCCATCGACACAGACCCAAATGCCTGGCTCATCAATCAAATGCCCACCAGTCTGGCAAGTCAGGGCATCCGCAGTCCGCTCGAATCGTCTGATCCGAAGTTCTTGTATTGTTACGGACGAGCGACGATGTTGATGAACAACCCGGACGAAGCTGCACAGGCTTTCGAGCAAGCAATCCTCAAAGCAGATGCGAACCCTTCCCCGGCAAATTCTACCGTTCGAAAAGAAGCGACTCTGGCGCTCGCGGCCCTGGCGCTGAAGTCAGAGAAAGAAAGGCCGCGAGCCCTGACTCACTTGGACGAGATGCTGCAAAAGCCCGCCAATTCAAATTCCCCTTGAGCTTGTGTGGCACGTCGCGTGGTCTCTGAAAGACCCCGCAAATAAGTGCCCCGTTCCAAACCCCCTCGCTGAAGCATCTAATGCGCTTGGATGAATAGAAACGCGAATTAATGGCAGAACTGAAGCTACAACAAAGCAGGTTAGACGGACGGTATGACGTGGTCGAATGCCTCGGGCGCGGCAGCTACGCCGAGATCTACGTGGCCAGGGACAATGCCGCGGAAGAGGGGGGTGGACCGACAACCGTTGTCATCAAGGCGCTCAATATCTTTCTACAGGAGACGCCCGATGCTGAGCTCGAGAGAACGCTAGTAGCCAATTTTCAAAACGAGGCGGTGGCTCTCGACCGTGTACGTCACCCAAACATCATCAGCCGCCTGGGTCACGGCACAGCTATCGACCTTGCAAACACGACCTTTCATTACATTGTGCTCGAGTATCTGCCCGGTGGAGACATGGCGGCGCTTTCCCGCCACCGCCCACTCTCGATTCAGAAGACGCTCTTTTATCTCGAGCAGGTTTGTTCGGGACTGGCGCATGCTCATTCATGCGGCGTGATTCACCGCGACATCAAGCCACAAAATCTTCTGCTAACGGCTGACCGGAAAATCGTCAAGATTGCTGATTTCGGCGTGGCTCGTTTCGAGGCGAGCGAAGGCGTCATCACGCGAGTGGGCACGAACCTTTACGCGGCGCCGGAACACAATCCATTGCTTCATACAGGGCAGTTAGATACCGGATCGCTGATCTCATCTGCCGAACACCTAACCCCGGCAGCAGACATTTATTCACTGGCGAAGACTACCTACAGTTTGCTTGCCGGTGAAGCGCCGCGTCGATTTGCACATCGTTCGATCAAAGAGCTGCCGCAGCCCCTGACCAATGAGTATTGGTCCACTTCCCTGCTCAGGGTGCTTGAGAAAGCTACTCAGACACGTCCGGAAAATCGTTATCAATCCGTTCAGGAATTTTGGGATGAACTAACTGAAGCTTCACTGCCGCCGACGCGACTCCTTAACGCAGAGGACCTCATCCAGCGCAAGCCGAGTTCCGACTTGATCGTCGAGCCGGAAGAAATTAGCGAGGCGCCGCCGAAACCACGTTTTGAGCCGGCCCGAGTGCCGGAAGACACTTACGTGAACGTATCAACCGCGAAGCGGCCACGAATCGTGGTGCCGGTTAGCACGCTTGAGCGCGAGCCGGATGAGCCTCAGATCATTTCGCATCAACCTCCGGAAAGGAATGTAGTCGCCCCGTTTCCCCATCAGTCAGGCAACGGTCGGGTAGCGGTGCTCCCCAGGCAATCAGCGCCGGCGGCGCGATCCCGGCGTTTTGTCGTGGCTCTTTTGCTGGTGCTTAGCTTCTCGGGAATGCTCCTCGCAACTCACAAATATGTGACTTCGCGATGGAATCCGCTGGCTGATATACCGCGGGTTAGTGAGTTCTTGGTGGTTGGCCGCGAAGGTGTTACAACCACTGACGTCAATCTCCGACCTGACCCGAGCCGTACGAATACGGCCATCGGCCTGGCAGAATCGGGATCGCGTGTGAAAGTGCTGGCGGTAAACGATAACTGGTACGAGGTGCAAATTGTGCAGCACGGACGGGCGAAGACGGATCAGTATTCTTCCGATCGCGGCTGGATAAATAAGAGGTTTGTGAAATTTGATTGATTGACTACCATTCACCAACTATGGGCTTGCTTGACTCGATCAGAAAATGGATAGACGGCGAAAGCGGCGAGGACTTGCTGGAGGCCGCAGATGAACACGCGCGCCCGCGGCGAATCTGGGAAGAGTTTCTTGTAAAAATAGCGCGCGAAGTTGAAGCCGTCATGCAGCGAGAAATGTTTACTCCGCCAGGCGGTCCGACTTACATACCGCGTGAGTACATCGTCTACTTAAGCTCCGACGATGATAAGGACTGGCAGGGCGACAAGCGGCGCGGTCTCGAGCAGGGCTTGTTTCATGTGCTTTCCGAGCGGGCCCGGGAACTGAGTGGTTCCACACAGCTGGCGGCGAAATCGTTTGCTGTTGAATTGCGCGTTGACGGCACGCTCAACAAGGGCGAGTTTCGCGTCCAGGCAGTTTGGGACGAAACCGAGAGCGGCCACACGATGGTGACCGCCCGTGCCGAGCCAGCCCAGCAGCCGGCATTTAATCCAAACGATACGATTCGTGAAACTGCCGAATCATTTGAAAGCGAGCAAACAGTTGTCCGGCCTCGATTAGTGGAACTCTATTCAGTCGAGATCTGGCGAGATGGAGTTAGACAAGCAGTTGTTCCCATCACCAAACCCGAAATTACGATTGGTCGCGGTTCGCGAACGATCACGGTAGACCTGCCGTTAAAAGGTGACCCTGAGGTGAGTCGAGTGCACGCAGAGTTGGCTCGCGAAAACGATGGCCGCTACTGGCTCACTCCCAAAGGTCGCAATCCCACTCTGGTCAGCGGCCGTGAACTCCCCCGAGACGAACGCAGCGAAGTTCTGCCTGATCAAAAAATCTCCATCTGCAACTTTGTGCTGCGCATCCAGCCGAGGTAGGGCTGGCCTGACTAGGACGCCAAAAGCAATTACCGACAATCTCTCATTAGCACCGCGCTTCAGCGCGGTGAATGTGATGTTTACCAAGACCACGGAAACCGTTTAAACGGTTTCCTTGCGATCGGTATCAGCTTCACCTGGCTAAAGCCAGGTGCTAATGAGAGCCGGAGTCGATTCGTCTCCCACGCTCTGCGATCAGCGTTTCCGCAACTTATCAAGTATATACCCTTCAACAATTTCAGTCGTCGTGCCACTCCAAACCATACTTCTTCACGAACAATTTGAATTCATTGTCGAAGGTTCTCCTCCGATGGTGAGCTTCCTGATTTGCGATATAGGCGGCCACTCTGCCTACGTCGGAATGCGACACCGAGAACGCCCCATAACCGCGCCCCCATGCGAACTTTCCCCGCAACAAGTGGTTTTCGTTTATCCAGTGAGATGAACCTCCTTTGAAGAGTTGCATTACTTGCTCGATGGTCTTGTTGGTGGGAAGGTCAATTAACGCATGCACGTGTTCCGGGTTGAAGTAGTTAGTCTTGATGTAGATCCCCTTTTCCAACGAATAGTCAGTTAGAAAGCGTGAGGCCTTTGCAGCTGCTGGTTTGGTCAACATTGGTTCTCGATCAAGAGTGGTCCAGACAAGGTGAAGCCAACAGCGTGAGTATGAGTGTATTGACATCGGTGTGAGGTGGAACGCATGGGTTCCCCGATCCTTTCAAGTATTTGCACGAGCTTAGATCGCGCTTCTATCACAAATACTAATTCGTTGGGAACACTCATAGTAAGAATGGCTAACGATCTCTCATTAGCACCGCGCTTCAGCGCGGTGATGCGTGTCCTCAAGGCCAAGGAAACCGTTTAAAACGGTTTCCTTGCGATCGGTATCAGGTACACCTGGCTAAAGCCAGGTGCTAATGAAAGGGCCCACCTTCCCGACCTATGAGACTCGGAAACTTGAATCACTCTCCCCAAAGGTGAAATTAAACGAAGTGGCGATATCTTCCACAGCTTTGAAAGCTCGGGCACTTCCGACAGATCGCAGGCATCCCCTACTCCGTCATTGTCGCGATCACCCTGATTTGGATTAAAAACGTTCGGGCAATTGTCGACGTCACCGCAAACCCCGTCGCGATCCACATCGTTCAGAGGATCGTTTGAACACCGGTCACAGGCATCACCACGCCCATCCCCATCAGTGTCTTGCTGGGTCGTGTTGGGAACAGTTGGGCAGTTGTCTACGTCGCCACAGATCCGATCGTGATCCTGATCGTTCTTCGGATCGTTTGGGCAGAAGTCGCATACATCGCCGACGCCGTCACCATCAATATCCTCCTGCTTGGGATTGTTCGCCATCGGACAGTTGTCACAAGCGTCGCCGATACCATCGAAGTCAGAATCTTCCTGGGTTGGATTCCGCTGAACGCGGATCTGAGAAGAAGTCCAGCCACGGATCTTCACGGATAGTCACAGATCAGACGGCAATAGGAACAACTGCGGGGCAACGGATCATAGAAGCGACGGGAAGTACAGACCTTACCGTTTTAGTAATTCAGATCCGTGTCATCGGTTTTAATCTGTGGCTTACTTCTTCTTCTCAGATCCGCGTTCATCCGCGTAAATTCGCGGCTAATTTCACTTGGGTGTCGTATTCCGTAGCGTGCAGCTACACTCCGGTGGCTGCCGCTGACTTCTGGCTGGGATCCAATTCGGCGATGAGTTCGGTGAGAAGAGGGGAATCGCGTTCGGTATCGAGGTAGTTCTTGCCGAGCATTTTGATGATGCGCCGCTCTTTCGTTTCTCCGTTCATTTCTTTCAGCAAAGCGCGACACAAGGCCAGAACAACCCGGCAATCAAACTGCTTGCCTGTATTCCGGCGAAAGTCTTCGATGACGTCTTCAAACGAACGCCGAGTCTTGTAAGGCCGGTCGGTGGTCATGGCATCGAAAGAATCCGCCAGGGTGACTATCTTTGCCCCAAAGGGTATCTGGTCGCCGGACAAGCCGTCTGGATAGCCACGACCGTCAATCCGTTCGTGGTGATACTTCGCCATCAACGGAATATCTGCGTAGGGATGATGTATCGGCGAAAGGATCTCAAACCCGGCCGTGGGATGCCGGTTCAATTCGCTCGACTGCTTAGCGTCGATCTTGTACGGAGCGTTAATGATGTCGCGTTCCACGACGAGTTTGCCGATGTCGTGCAGGTAGCCGGCAATTGCCATCCCTTCGACTTCTTCCTCAGGCCAACCCAACTCGCGCGCAATAATCTCACTGTATTTGCCGACGCGTTCCGAATGTCCCTGAGTGTACTTGTCCTTTATGTCGATCGCGGCGGCGAAGGCCCGCACGGTATCGCGATAGATAGCCCGGAGATCTTCGTACAAGCGTCGGTTCTCTTCCGCGCGTTGTTCAATCTGGCCCAGTAGCCGATGGCTATGCACGCCAACCCCAACGTGTCGCACCATGGCACGTATGACTTCAAAATCATCCGCCGTAAATGATTCACCGCTGGCTTTGCCGCCGAGCAATACCAGTCCAGTCAATTCGCCGCGAACGACCATTGGGACTACAAGTTGGATTCTGTTTCCTTCAAACTCAGCCCGATGCCGTTCAATAAAACCAGCTAACAAAGAATTCTCTTTTTCAGCTCCGACTTCACAGATACCGATTCCCAGGAATGCTTCTTTTTCCGGTGGCGTGACTGTGATTCGAACTTCAGCGTCGTCACCCAGTCCCCAAACGGCAACGCACTCAGTCTCGTCGCGGCCGGTCAAGCATTCGATTACCGCGCCGCGTCGAATTGCCAGCGTTCCCAGCAGAACGTGCAGAGACGTTTGGACCATCTCATTGAACTCGGTCGGATTGGCAATCTCCTGACCCAGGTCAGCAAGCGCTTCGAACGTGTGAATGAGTTTTTGCGCGGTTGGTTCCATACAATGCGACTAGTGGCCGATTGTCTTGAGGGGCTGAGAGAATGCGCTGAGTGTGGAGAGGGCTTCCTGCTCGTCCTTCGCCAGAACCACATGCCGAGTAAGGCCGAGCATCTCAAATAGCTCGACGGTTTGATGGTTAACATCGGAAAAGATCACCTGGGCCCCATTCTTCTCGGCAATGTCAATAATGCCCAGAAGGATCGAAACTCCGATGCTGTTTACTAGTTCGGTATCGGCGAAGTTTATGACCAACGCCTGGCAGCCCAGGTCGAGTTGCTTCTTACACTCGCGCTCAATTCTTTCGCCAGTTAGCTTATTGAGGTAATCGCTCGCGTAGATAACTGCCGTTGTTCCAACGCAGTGTGACCGAATAAAAAAGCCGCCTGATTCCCCCACCTTTTTTTGCCTCCCGTGTTAAGAGTGCAAAGGTATGAAAAGCGCAATGAGAGTAAACTACTCTTGAACTACCGGCAATGCTGAGAATCGCAAGACCAAGACAAGAAGTTTGCAACAAGCAGCACAGGCCTTAGGCTGTGCTCTCATCGATAAGGTCCAAATGGGACTGGTCTGCGCTGTTATGACACCTGGACTGAAGCCTGTGCTACTTCAGGTACTTGGTCATCCGCAGGCTCGTTCCCTCGTCGACCTGCTCAAACTCAACCTCGTCCATAAGGGATCGGATTAACTTTAGTCCCCAGCCGCGTCGCTCCCTGGCCGCTTCGCTTTCACCGGCTGCAGCCGGCGTCCCCTGGGTCGTCAAGTTGGGAGGCAAAACGCCTCGACTCGAAATAGTGATGACCAATCTATCATCTTCGACTCGAAACCGCTGATAAATTTTGCGATCTGGACTCAAACTGTGCTCGGCTGCATTGATGCAAGCTTCGACGATCGCATGCTTGATTTGATTGATTGCCTCGGGCTTGAAGTTAAGGCGCCGCGCGATCTGCTCCACTGTATTCGCGGCCACCAATTCGTTGTTTTCACCCATCGGCAAAATCATCACAAACTCATCCGCTACCTGCGACTCTCTGGATGGGCCAGGGGCTTCACCTATTCGAGCGGTCAGCAGTTCGACCTGTTGCCTGCTTGAAGTGTAAGCATTTCGTTTCTTCAAAGCCTCCATCGCTTCAGTGTCGAAGCCCTCACCGGATATCAACCAAATTCGTGTCCGCGCAAAACCGGACTTCCACGCGAGTGTCTCCAGGCGTTCGCACCACATCATTGCCTGCTCTCGCTCAACTTCAAGCTTGGATTCTATTTCTGCCACCAGCCACACCAGCTGGTTGGAATCAGTATAGGTGGCGGATTCAAATCCGTGTGCCGCCAGGCAACGCTCTTCGTCGCACAGTTGTCTCATCTCCGGGTGAAATGCTTCGCAACTGGCGACGTGGACCACTTGCGGCAACTTAGTTAATTCAGTTTCTTCGTCCAAACCTTCGATCACCTGGTCGGGTGCCAAGCCTTTGTATCTATCGCTGAAGCGAGCGAAGTCGAGCAGACTGCCTGGCACGCGCTGGCAATCAAACCTCGCCAGCAGATCTCGCAGGCTCAGCGTTGCTGCTTTACGGTAATGACGGGCCATCGTGAAGGGGGCCCGCTTGAGCGCATCAGTGATGGTGTCGGCAACCACGAGTGCGCGAGGCTCATTCACAATGTCCAGACGAAATCGCACTTTGAGAAAATCTCGCCACGACGCGGGGCCGCCTTCGGCTTCAATCGAGGCGCCATCCCAATTGATGAATTCCTGCACGTGCAGACCGTGCAGGAGCGTCTCCAAAGGATCGGTCTCAATTTGCAGGCGCCGTCGCCAGGTTTCAAAAGAGGTACGGCTGACGTCGCCTACCGCTGCTTCGCATAGGAAGCGAATCAACGTAGTTCGGATTTCCGGTTGCGGCGCCAGCTCTTCCAGCAGAGACGTAAAATAGCGATGCAGTCTTCCGCCCATTAGTTCATCTGCGTACAGCCGTTCGCAGTCGAGGTAGGAATCGAGCATCACGTTTCTCTCCCGCGCTGCCTGCAGCATCGCAGTAATAAAAAACGGGCTGCACTCAAATTGTTGTACGAGCAAGTCGCGAGTCTCTTCATTTATGACCACTCGCTGACGGATGGCAACATGCTCTACCAACCTTCGAGCATCCTCCTCGGCAAGCTTGCTTAGGCGCAGTACATCGATAAATTCAAAGTCGACGTTTGCACGATGCGCGGCTTCAAGCATTTGCCGGCGCAAACCCGCCATTGCGTATGGCAGGTTCGATCGACTAAAGATGCGCAGCATCTCAGTTGCGAGTCCGCCATCGCCCGCGAGGCTTTCCGGCAATTGGGCCGCGTCGATCATTACAAAAGGCCGACCCTTGCGTGGAGGAACTCGCTGCGGAGCGCTCAAGCAAAATCGCACAAATGCCCGATCGTCATTGCCGAATCTTTCACGGTTATAGGCCTCGACAAGGCGCTCGATCCACTCAAGGTCGCCAGCCGGTGCAAGCTGAACCAGATCATTCAACGTTAGCGAGGCCTCACAAAGGGCAGGCTCATCTCGTCGATAGGCCACATACTGGCGCAAAAAAGTGTTGAGGAATTCGATGGCCGCGCTGACTGGCGTGTTCTCGCCTCTGGTGAGAGCGAAATAGACAGGCACAACTTCTTCGCGGCGGTGGAATAGTTGGTCGTATGCTTGTCGCAGTAGTTCTGAAACACCCGCCGCAGGAGCCATCAGTAAAAGCAGTCCGCGTCCTTCAAGCGAGTTGCCGGCATGCGACACGAGGCGCTGAAGCTCGGAGGCTCTGCCTACGAACTCATCTGCGGCCACGCGGCCGAGAATTCGCCGCATGCTTTTTTCAGGGCCTTTTCCCTTCATCGCTCCTAATCCGCGTTAGCTGTCCTGATAGAACTCTATCTGGTCTTTACCTTTGCTCTTGGCGTTATAAAGGGCGCGGTCAGCCGCTCCGATTACCCGGTCAACCGTATCAACATGAGTGCGAAAGGTGGCGATCCCGATACTGATGGTCACTCGACCGAGTGGTTGTGATTTCCCTTGAGGATAGACGGTGTTGGAGACGCGTTGCCGCATGCGCTCGGCGATGGCGGCCGCTTCATTGAGTGGTGTCTGCGGTAAAAGGATCCCAAACTCCTCGCCGCCGTAACGGCACGCCACATCGGCAGAACGAAGCGCAGCCTTGAGACAATGAGCAGTCACCTGCAACGCCAGGTCGCCGGCCTGGTGACCGTTCATGTCGTTGTAATTCTTGAAGTCGTCGATATCGATCATCAGAAAGCTCATCGGGTAGTCGTAACGTCGTGATCGGTTCAGCTCTTCGTTTAGGCGTTCTTGAAGGTAGCGTCGATTCAGCAGACCGGTGAGAGGATCGGTTATCGACATCAATTGAAACTCGCGAGCTCTTTCCTGCCACTCCGCGCGTTCCAGAGCCAGGGCAACCTGAGGGCCGATAATCTCGAGCAGACTCAAATCGACGTTGTCGTAGCTGCCGCCGCCGAGTTTGTCCGTTGCGTTGAAGACACCGATCGTGCGGCCGGCAACTATTAACGGGTAGCTGATAAACGACTCGCTCCGGTACTCTCGTTCAGGCGGCGCAGGTTGGAGTCCGGCAATCTCCATGCTCTCAACTATGAGAGGTTTTCCCGATTCGAGGACCCGCCCCGAAATGCCTTCGCCGATCCTGATGCCGCTTATTTCATCAACGCTGGTCGGCAGTCCTGCGCCTGCCTTCAGTATCAATTCGTTTCCAGTCTCATCGACCACCAAAAGCGAAGCACGCTCGGCCATCAGTAAATTCTTCGAGTTAGTCAGGATCGATTCGTAAGTTGTTTGCGGATCGTCGGAGCTGATGCGTTCCAGAAAACTTCGCATGGTCTCAGCCAGCCGCGAGCGGTGATCAAGTTCATCGCGAAGAAGCTCTATCTCTCGTTGTAAATCAGACGACGACTTCAACGACTCGCTCGGACCTGCGGTTGTTTCTGTGGCGACGGGAGTAGTGACCGGTTGAGCCTCAGGAATCGAAGATGCTTTTCGATTTCCGTTGAATTCCAGGGCGGCCTTCTGCAAGCGCGAGGCGAGTTGTTCCAGACGCGGCAGCTCTGCGAAGATCACGTTTCCCAGCGGATCTCGTTCAAGCAGCTTCTGTAAATCCCCATTAATCAGACGCTCCATCAGCGATCGATAGTCCGCGGACGTTACAAAAGCACGTCCACCAATTGCCGCCAGATTCCGCTCTCGCGAAATCCGAACCGGCATCGTGAAGCATTCCAACCCGGCATGACATTTATACTGAGCAACTCCACCGCTACTCATTGCCTTGCGATGCGCATCTCCGCAGTAGGGATCGCAAAGGCCAACGTGTTCAGGGGAGGATTGAAAAGCGTGGCAGATTGAGTTGTTGTTTGAAGCTACGATGGCAGGTGGCTGCCGCCCATCGATCAGAAGAACGGATAAACCCAATGCGGCAGCCACTTCATCCTGCACGTCTGCCCAGCCGGGAGGAGCATCTTCCGGGTGTTCCTGTACGATAGCAGGCTCCGATTTGAGAGACTTTTTGTTCACTTAGCCACTTCGAGTTAATTAGTATAGCGGCCATAGATGATCACGGATTACACGGAAAACTAGAAGGAATAGCTAACCCTAAGTTTTGATCAGTGTTGTCCGTGTTCATCTGTGGCCGCCGCAGAGTACACCTCACACTACTGCTATACGACTAATGGTGATTGGATTTCACGGCCTAATTTAGTGAGGAGAAAGCGGTTTTGGTAGTCACGCGACCATGGCCCTGGCGGCTTCCAAGCCGGGGGCCTGGCCAGGCGGAACCCTGTCAATATCAGGCTGTTCAGGGCTGATGCGGATGCAAGCAGCAAAGTGATTTGGTTTTATTTCGACCAACGGAGGAACAACCTCTTGGCAAGCCGGAATAGCGTAGGGACAGCGCGTCCGGAAACGACAGCCGTCCGGCGGATTGATTGGAGAAGGAACGTCCCCTTCCAGCACGATACGCTGCCGGTTTGCTTCGACGACCGGGTCCGGAACCGGGACAGCGGAAATCAGGGCCTTCGTATACGGCATCAGGGGATCGTCGTAGACCGTCCTAGCATCGGCGATTTCAACCAGCTTGCCCAGATACATTACGGCAGCGCGATCGGACACGTGACGAATCGCGCGCAGATCGTGCGAGATAAACAGGTAGGTCAAGTTCTTTTCGCGCTGGAGCTTTTCCAACAAGTTCATGATCTGAGCTTGAATCGAGACATCGAGCGCCGAGATCGGCTCGTCAGCCACAATAAAATTGGGATCCACGGCGAGCGCTCTGGCGATGCCGATGCGCTGCCGCTGGCCGCCCGAGAACTCGTGCGGATAGCGCTTGATGAAGCGCTTGCTCAAACCAACCGTTTCCATCAGTTCCTGCACCCGACGATCAGCGTCCTTCCCTTTTGCAAGCCGGAACGTATCGATCGGTTCACGAACAATCTGACCGACCGTCATTCTCGGATTAAGCGATGCGTAGGGATCTTGAAAGATGATCTGAAGATTGCGCCGATGCTTGCGCATTTGACGCCTCGAGAGATGCGCCAAATCACGATTCTGAAAGATGACCCGCCCGCCGGTAGGTTCTGTCAGACGCAGGATCGCGCGGCCGAGCGTGGATTTACCGCAGCCCGACTCGCCAACAAGGCCCAACGTCTCGCCACGACGGATGTCGATAGAAACGCCGTCAACGGCTTTAACGATCCGATAAGCTGATCTGGCAATGAGCCGCACCACAACAGCTCGCACGAGATAGTAAAAGACGGCGCCGATCAGGAAAGCGACAATGAAAGCGATGATAAAAGCTTTTGAGATTGAGATGCCGTAAAGACCAGCCATGCCGTAACCAATAACCAAACCGAACGGCAAACCGATCATGTAGCCAAATACCGCAGCGACCGCGACCAACAGGACCCGCACCCAAACCGGGACCTTTCTCAGTCCGGCCTTCATATCAAATCCCAGGTTGAAGTGAAGTTTCAGGTCTCGAATCGAAAGCAGAGTCTCGCCTGTTGCGGACCCGGAGTTTTGCTCGCTCCGATTGTTTTGTGATTCCTGAATGCTCATTCGTTTGATTCGGCCAGTCAGTTTTCTACAGCCGGCTCTTTGCTCTTTGCTCACTAAGTGACTCTTCATACACCTCGGTCGCGAAGTGGCAGAGGGAGCCGTGATCAGCAGTGATTTGTACAAACGGCGGAAATTCTCTCCGACAAATCTCTTGAACCCGATCGCAACGGGGGGCGAATGGACAGCCGGCCGGCAGGTGGGCAACGTCCGGTGGTGCGCCAGGGATCTGATAGAGTTTTCCGTGCTCGGCCGTAGGGTCAGGTACAGAGCGAAGCAATCCTTTCGTGTAGGGATTCCCCGGCGCTGCGAACAGTTCCTTCGTCGGTGCCTGTTCGAAAATCTTTCCCGCGTACATCACGATGATGTGATCGGTCATGCCGGCAACAACGCCCAGGTCATGAGTTATGAGTATCACGCTCGTGCCGGTCTCCTGTTTGAGTTTCTTTATCAACTCCAGAATCTGGGCCTGAATTGTCACATCGAGTGCGGTTGACGGCTCGTCAGCAATCAGCAGTTGGGGTCCGCAGGAAAGGGCCATCGCGATCATCACTCTCTGCCGCATGCCCCCTGAGAATTCATGCGGGTAGCTGTCTACACGATCTTGCGCATCCGGAATGCCAACTCGTTCCAACATTTCGACAGCATGTTCGTAAGCCGTTGCTCTCGAGTGGCCCAAATGGAGTTGAGTCATCTCCATCAACTGCCGCGAAATCTTCATGAACGGGTTGAGCGAGGTCATCGGATCCTGAAAAATCATCGCGATCCGACGACCTCTGATCTTGCGCACTTCGGTTTCAGACAATTGAAGCAAATCCTGACCGTCGAAGATTATTCGTCCGGAAACGATTTGACCCGGCGGGTTCGGTATCAGTCGGATCAAAGACAAGTTGGTAACGGATTTTCCTGAACCTGACTCGCCCACGATGCCGAGGGTCTCCCCGCGTTTCAAGTCAAACGAAATCCCATCTACGGCTTTCACCATACCGTCTTCGGTGTGGAAGTACGTACGAAGGTCTCTGACCTCGAGAACATTGCCGATTGCCAATTGCCGATTGCCGATTGGAGCTGGCGGCAGGTCTGGATCGCTCTTATCACTTTTAGATTTGTTCGAATTCCACATCGAATCTATCTGCGCCTTGCTTAGCCTGAGTTCAGTTGCGCCAATCGGCAATCGGCAATTGGCAATCGGCAATCTTCAGAACTTTCGCATTTGCGGGTCGAGAGCGTCGCGCAGGCCGTCTCCCAGAAAATTGAACGAAAAGAGCGTCAGTCCCATGGTCACGCCAGGAAAGACAAGCTGCCACGGGAAGATGGCTATGTTCTGGATTCCATCTGTTGCCAGGCTTCCCCAGGAAGCAATTGGCGGGTGCACACCAAATCCGAGAAATGAAAGAAAAGCCTCTGTCAACATTACGGTGGGAATAGTCAGCGTCGCATAAACGATGACCGGGCCGAGTGTGTTTGGGACAATATGCCGGAAGATGATCCGCGGCGTTGAGACTCCAGTAGCGCGCGCGGCCATGACGAATTCCTGGTTTTTCAATGACAGAACCTGTCCACGAACAATCCGAGCCATCGTCAACCACGAAACTGAACCCAGCGCAACGAAAAGCAAAATCAGCTCGCCTCGAGGAGTTTGTCTCCTGAACATCGATAGCAGCACGATGACGATTATGATGTAAGGCAAGGAGTAAAGTACGTCGACCACACGCATCATGAGGTTGTCGATGCGTCCGCCGACGTAACCGGCGATGGCGCCGTAGCTAACGCCGATAATGAGCGACACGAGCGTGGAGATAATGCCAACCATCAACGAAATCTGACCACCTTGCAGCACGCGCGCCAGTAAATCTCGACCCTGGCTGTCAGTCCCCATGGGATGCCTCCAGGAGAAAGAGCCATCGGGGCCAACGAATGGGGGAAACGACTTTAGTAGCGACACGTCAGACGGAATGTAGTCGGGCGTTATGCCGGTCAAAAGCTTGATAATGAAGGGACCAGTTATAGAAGCCAGGGTGATGATGATGACGACTATCAGTCCGAAGACGGCCAGCTTGTTTTTCAACAATCTTCGCCAGGCATCTCTCCCGAGAGATGTTCCCGTCACTACCTCACCCAACTCGGCTGAGCGGACATCTGCTTCGCCGACCGCCAACTCAGGCGACGTGTGAATGATGTCGCCCGAAGGCAGTTGTGCAGAATCCGCGGGTTCGCCTAACGGTGTCAGGGCTGGTTGCGTTTGTTTTGGCTCGCCTGGATGGATTGGTCGCTCTTCGTCCATGCAACGGTCAATTAGCTAAGGTGCCCAACTCAGTATCGTATCCGCGGATCCAGATACGCATAAGCAATGTCTACCAACAGATTCATTGTCAGAAGCGTGATCGAAATAAACGCGACGATCCCAATGATTAGCGGCTCATCACGATTCAAAGACGCCTGAATAAAGTAACTTCCCAGGCCAGGCAGATTAAAAATCCGCTCGACGACGACTGTGCCGGTTAGCAAAAAAGCCAATGCTGGACCAGTGAACGAGACCACCGGCAATAAGCCCCCGCGCAGAGCGTGACGGGTAACAACCTTAGTTTCGCTCAAGCCTTTTGCCCGAGCTGTGCGAATGTAGTCGGAGCGCAAGACCTCCAACATGCCGGCGCGTGTCAGCCGTGCGATGTAAGCCATGTAAATTGCAGACAGGGTAACTACCGGCAGAATTACACTCTTACTTGGGAAGCCGCCCCACCGCGAGGGAGGAAGCCAATAGAGACCTAACGAAAAGACCAGAACCAACAGTGGTCCAAGAACGAAATTCGGAATTGAAATGCCGAGCATCGCTCCGGCCATCGAGGCGTAATCCCACTTTGAGTTTTGCTTCATCGCCGCAAAGGAACCGACGACGATTCCAACGGCTAGCGCTAACAGGTAGGCAAGTATCCCAACTGTGGCTGAGACCGGAAGAGATCGAGCGATGATTGAGTTGACTGATTGGCCTTCATATTTGAGTGAGGTACCAAAGTCCAGCTTAAGAATCTGGGCCATTGTGCGCGTATATTGCTGCAGCCATGGCTTATCGAGCCCATACTTCTCACGGATGTTAGCTTCGATTGCCGCCGGAATTCTCTTCTCGCCGGTGTAGAAGTTTCCCGGCGCCAGTCTGATAAGTCCCCAGGTTATGGTAATCACGACGAGAATTGTCGGGATGGTGACGAGTAAACGCCGAATGATGAAGCGAAGCATTGTCAGGTAGGTGTTTGTGTCTGTCTACGTTCTTAGTGGACAGACAGGAACGTCATGTCGCTAGTCCGACAGACTGGGAATTCCGTAATCCCACTTCGCCGGATCGCGCTCGATGTAAACAAACTTCCAGGGATAAAGAGATCCCGCATTTGGATACATCCCTTTGACGTATGGCTTTTTGACGAAATTCACTGATGACGTCTCGATAGGAATGATAGGTTGGTGATCCAACATGTACTTCTCAGCTTTAGCCAACAGTTCATAGCGTTTTTGCGGGTCGAGAGTCCGATTGGCCTCGTCCAACAAGTCGGTGTATTTCTGATCGAACCAGCCGCTGCCGTTGTCGCCTCCCGCGGTGGAGAATAAGCCGAGGAAAGTGAAGGGATCCATGTAATCCGCTCCCCAGATACCGATAGCAAAGCCGTTGTACTCGAGCTTAGCGCGAGAGCTCATGTAGGTCTTAAACTCCATGCTTCTTAACTGCACGGTAATGCCGAGGTTCTGCTTCCACTGAGCTTGCATAAACTCTGCCATCATCTTATTCGACGTGGCTGTATTAAAGGAAAACTCGACCTGGCCGACTGGAAAGCTTTTGCATTCGTATGATCCATTCTTTTCGGTTACGGGAAAACCTGCTTCACCGAGTAGTTTCCTGGCCTGGGCCGGATCGAACCCTTCCCCTTTTGGTTGAGGATAGCCAACAAAGATGCCCTCAGGAGTGAATGCCGATAAGGCCTTAGTGATCTTCCGCGACTTGGCGTAGTTAACTTTGTCTATCGCCATGTTGAATGCTCTACGAACGCGTAGATCGTTCATCGGTTGCTTGGTCACGTTCATCAGAATGTAAACAATCGCCGCCTCCGCCCCGTCCATGTAGTCCTTCTTTGGTCGGACAAACTCCAGCCAGGGATTTGGCACCGTGTGGTTCATCAGAGCATCGGCGGAGCCAACCTTGTAGAGATTCATGTTTGCCGGAAGATCGGTAGAGACGAAGAAATGAATCTCATCAAGACCCACATTAGCCGCGTCCCAATACATTGGATCGCGCTCGACGACTAACTCGTTGTAAGGGTTCCAGGATTTCACTTTGAATGCGCCGGAGGTCACGATGTGCGCGGGATCGGTCCAACGCTCACCATACTTCTCGATAGTCTGGCGCGGCACGAACCGGAAAAGTTGATGCGCGACCAATCCACTGAAATAAGGCGCTGCCTGAGAAAGAGAAATGCGCACTGTGTAGTCGTCTATCGCTTCAACGCCAATATCCTCGGCCTTGACCTTCACGAGTTGCTTGCCGGCGATGGCCGCTTGAAGCTTTGGATTGGAAGCCAACAGCTTCGTACGGACCTTCTCGCTGCCAGGTAGTGTCAGTCTGGCTGGCGAATGCATTAACTGATGAAAGGCCGTGTCGGGATCAGGTTGAGGCTCTTCGGCGGTGGCTCGATATTCTGCTGTTGCCGAATCGAGTCTTCTTTGGCTAAGGGGTTCCGGAGTCTCTTCACCACTTGCCAGGTCTTGCTCAAGCAGAAACTTATTTGACTGAGGATCCAGAACAAAAAGGCCGCCCGAGTTGTACGCTTGAGCATACTTGATGTAGTAAGCCAGGTAAGCATTCCGAGAAGCGATTTCTGGAGAGAGCGCACGTCGAATACTATAAACAAAGTCCGAAGCGGTGATGGGATCACCATTTGACCAGCGGGCGTTCTTCCGCATGTGGAAGACGAATTCGGACGAATCGTTGTTGATGTCCCAGCGTTCAGCCAGCGCGGGAATCGGATTGAGAGTCTTCGGGTCATACTCAACCAACCCCTGGTACAACGCCATGTAGATTCGAGCTTCGGGTTGACCCGAACTGATTGCTGGATCCAGCGATTCAGGCTCGTCACCATTGACGTAGCGCAGTATGTTTCTTTCCGGCGGCGTGGTATTTCCAAAGAACGGTTCATTGTTCGCCGCAACTCGGCACGAGATGGAAATGAACACCGACAACACCAGCAAGATTCCAACGCTGATTCGATTCAAATAGACGATGTTCATTTGAAAATTCCCTTCCCTTCGGCAACAACAGGGAAAGCACCGACCTCTTGGGCAAGTTAACATGCGAGAATGCTTTGAGCAAGAAACTTGTCTGAAGCGTCTTGGGCTTCCTGTCACCTCAACAAATTCAGGCTGGCAGTCTTGGGCGCGGTCCAATTAGTCTCGATTCGTACCCGTTTCAGTGAGGGTGTATCGAGGACGTTCGAATCGAAGCCCACCACGTACGGCTTCACCAACGCGTAAGAAGATGCGAAATAAAGCGGAATTGCCCTCAGCTCGTTCAAAGCTTCGGATTCGGAGTGAATCGAAGGGAGCTTTGCTGTTGAGTTTTCAGAAGGGCGACCTCCACTTCCGGGAACCTGCTGACTCGGAGCACCTCCAGCCGATTGGCCGCTCGGCGTTGTTTCGATCGGGCGTGGTTCCTGATCGAACAACATCCGAAGATTCGTAATTTCATCAGTCGTTTGCATCACGAGTCCACGCCGCACCACGTCGTAGTCACCCGCCCTGATCGCCGCTTCATACTCCTCCCATGGTTTCACTACTGTTTCAGTGTCAATGTTCAGGGTGCTCTTCCACATTTCGGCAACCGATTGCGCAACTATCCTTTGCTGCTCATTTCGGTTGATCAGCAACTTCATGCGAGGGAACCCTTCTCCATTCGGAAAGCCGGCTTCGGCCAGCAGTTGCCGGGCACGTTCGATGTCCTTTTCAAGCAATTCCGTTTTACTCACCACCGCCTGCTTCGACTCAGACATTGCTTCGGGAAGAAAGCGTTTTGCGGGTTCAGTCGCCCCTCCCATTTCATCCTGCGAAAGACGGTCTCGATCTATAGCAATGGCCAACGCTTCGCGTACCCGCACGTCGTCGAAGGGTTCGTGCGAGAGATTGAAACTGTAGTAGGTGAGCGCGCCGTAGGTCTCCCTGCGGAAATCTTTGTACGACGCCAGCAGCTTCAACACCAACGGCTCGAAAGGAGAGTTCGTAACCGCGTCAACTTCCCCGGCTCGATATGCGGCAAGTGCTGCCTCGGCGTTTCTGGCTCCGACAAATTCAACCCTTTCCAGATTGACGTCATCCTTGCCCCAATAATGGTCGGCGCGTTTCAGCAAGACTCGATTGACTTCGCTCTGGGCCACATCAAAAGCACCATTCGAAACCAAATCGTGCGGCTCCAGGCGTTTCGTGGTCTCATCGGTCTGCAGTTTCACGGGACGGAAGACAGGATGGGCCACCAGCGCTGGAAAATTCATATCAGGCGATTCCAGATCCACACGCAGAACTCGATCGCTTACTGCCTCAGCTCCGAATTGTCGGGCGCCGCTGACGGCGTTCGTTCGTCCATCGTTCCTGCGCGCCGATCGTCCCTGAGAAGCAGGCGCAGAGGGAGCTGGGGCAGTTGAACTCGACATCGTGTTGGCGCCGGCGATATTGCTTAGAAGGCCAGTATGCGGGGCAAGCTCGCCAATCTTCATGGTGCGCTGCCAGGAATCGACAAAGTCTTTCGCCGTGACAGCTTCGCCGTTAGACCAGCGAGCATCATCTCGAAGATAAAAGGTCCAGGTCCGGCCGTTGTTCGAAGGCTCCCAACGAGTCGCCACGGCCGGCACCGTGGTTAGAGTTCGCGGATCATAGTCAGTCAATCCTTCGAAGATTGCTCGAACAACATCGGTGTCAGGAGGCGCCGCGGCAAAAGCAGGGTCGAACGTTTGTGGCAATCCACCATCAAACCATCGGAACTCCTGCACCGGCCTCACCACGACTCGCCCGTAGTATGGATTGTAGGAATCATCAGTGAAGCAACCCGTCGGCGCGATCAAAGAGATCACCAACAACAACCCGATGGCAATCGTCTTAGTTCTGCGACCGATTCGGAAGAGTCTTTTCATGTTCGAGATGGAAATCAGATTGACTGCGCGTGCATCTATCAGCTTTTGGTCAGCTGGCGCAAGTTTTCATAGACCACCTTGGTCAGTTTGCGTGTCTCTTCGAAGGTCTCCGACGTGTCAATCAAGTAATCGCCGAACGATTTCTTTTCGTCCTGCGGCATCTGCGTGTCAATTCGCCTCTGAGCTTCTTCCCGGGATAAACCGCTACGCTCCATCAGGCGTTCCAGTTGAATCTCCGGTCGGCAATGAACAACGATCAACTTATCGAATCGTTTGTAACCTCCAGACTCAATCATCAACGCCGCATCCACCACGGCAATGCCGTTCGGGTCTTGAGTTTCCCAGTCGCGCAGCTGCTGGTCCTGCTTCGCAATGATGTATGGATGAAGAATCGAATTCAAGAGTTGGCGCTTTTGCTCGTCGGCGAACACCATGGCTCCGACTTGCTGGCGATCAAGCGTGCCATCCGACTGCAAAGTCTCCGCTCCAAAGGCATCAACAACCGCAGCCAATCCCGGCGTCCCAGGCGCAACGACTTCGCGCGCTGTCTTATCGGCGTCCATCACACGGCATCCCAGTTCAGCAAGGACGCCGGCCACAAACGATTTACCTACCGCAATCGATCCTGTCAGACCCACGCGCAGCATCCGTGTCATTTCCAATTGGTTGTTCTTTTGGCCGCGGATTCACGCGGATGAACGCGGATGAAGAAAAAAGAACTAGCCACAGATTTGCACGGATGACACGGATCAGCGGGATTGAAGAAAGCTGACTTGAGTAATTGACTCATCCGGCACGAGTTGAGTTCCATCAGTCAAATTTGACTTAAGATTAACACTTGGATCGAGATTAACAAGGAGGGAAAGCACTCGAGCAAACCGCTCTATGAATCCCTCAGATCCGGGTCATCCGTGCAAATCTGTGGCTAGTTCTTTTTTCTTCAGATCCGCGTTCATCCGCGTGAATCCGCGGCCAGTTTTTCAGAGTCCCCGGCGCATCTTCGCAGCCATCAGCGTGTTCTTCATCAGCATAGCCACTGTCAACAATCCGACTCCGCCCGGCACTGGTGTTCGACTACCCGCTACCTGATCCGCCTCTGCGGGATTTACGTCGCCGACCAGCGTATAACCACGCTTGGCCATGATCTCCAGTCGGCGCTCAGCCTCACCGCCAAACAATGCTTGTGCCGCAGCCGCATCGGTAACTTTGTTCATTCCCACATCTACTACGGTGGCCCCGGGCTTGATATGGTCCTTGCCGATCAAGCCTGGCTGACCGATCGCCACTACGAGTATGTCAGCCTGACTTGTCACCGATTTCAGGTCCCTTGTGCGGGAATGGCAGACAGTAACCGTAGCGTCGTTCTGGATTAACAGTTGGGCTATGGGCCGGCCCACAATCTGACTGCGGCCAACTACACATGCGTTGACGCCACTGATCTGAATCTGATTGCGCTTGAGAAGCTCGATGATTCCGGCGGGCGTGCACGGGACAAATGTCGGGCGACCCAAAGCCAGGCGTCCCACACTCACCGGATGAAATCCATCGACGTCCTTTGCCGGGTCAATCGCATCGATCATTGCCGCCTCGTCAATCCCCTTCGGCAATGGCATCTGAACCAGAATGCCGTCGACTTCCTGGTTCGAGTTAAGCGACTGGATTAGATGAGACAACTCGGCGCTTGATGTCGAATCAGGCAAAGCATGGTGCTCTGACTGGATCCCAACCTCCGCGCAAGCACGAATCTTGTTTCGGACGTAAACCTCCGAGGCAGGATCGTCACCCACAAGCACTGCCGCCAGGCATGGTCTTACCTTGTGGTCCTGCCAAATCCTCTCGACCTCAGCGGAGACTTCGCGCTTGATATTGTCGGCGATGCTCGCGCCGTCAAGCAGCTCCGCTCTTCTAACCAATTCGGTTGTGCTCTTCTCCTTAGACGCCATGTGTGTTCTTACAATATCACGCTGCGCTATTTGGGAAACCGCTTACCTTGGACGATAATTCCATACGTGCATAATAAAACCAAGTTAGCGAAACTCGCACTCATCCTGTTAGTAATGGTCCTTCCGACGTTGTCGGCAATCGGGCAGACTCCCCAGGAGCGCCATTCCAGAATCAAGTCGGCACTGGAATCGGGTGACACCAATGCGGCAATAACCGAACTTAACGCTTCGCGAAATTTAAACGCCGCGCTGTTCGCTCGCAACAATTACGATTATCTCCTTGGGCGACTAATCGAGCGAACTGGGCAAATTCCAGCGGCCGCAGCCAGCTACCAGTCCGTGGTTGCTCGTAACTCACCGCTTTCCTCCTACGCACTCTGGCATCTCGCGCAGCTTGCTCGATCAACCGGCGATCTGACGCTCGAACGCGAGAGATTGCGCAACTTGATTGCTCGAGCGCCGGCGAGCCTTCTCCGAGATGCGGTGATCTTGCGGCTGGGCCAGAGCTTCTTCGAGAGTAAAGATTATTCGGCGGCGGCTGCCGCGCTTCGACCGATAACCTCGTTAGGCACCCAATCCATAACCCGAGAGGCGTTGGCTCTTACCGGCGACGCGCTTCAAAACGCAGGCAAGTCGGAGGAAGCCCGTGATCTGTTTCGCAAGCTGGTGATGCAGATGCCCGACGCCTCCCGGCCGGACGACTTCGCATTGGCGGCAGTGCGCGGACTGGACAAGATCGAATCTTCCAATACCGCTCCAGACCAAGCCCCACAGCTATCTGAGGCTGATCACATTCTGCGGGCTTCGGTCTACCAGTTCAATCGCGACTTTGATGCAGCGCGAAAACACTATGCTGTGATCGTGGACCGTTATCCGCAGAGCCCGACGATTGCCAACTCTCTTTACCAAATCGGCCGCGGTTTTTACTTGCAGGCGCGATACGACGAAGCGTTGAAGTATTTCCAACAAGTGCTGGACAAGTTTCCCGAAAGTTCAAGTGCCCGAGATGCGCAGAGTTTCACTGCCGGATCATACAACCGCCTAAAGAGAACCAATGATGCTGTAGTCGCTTACAAGCGTTTCATCGACCGCTTTCCGGACGCTCCTAATCCGGAACGATCTTATCTGAACATCATCGACGCGTTGCATGAGGCCGGGCGTCACAAGGAGGCTTTGGACTGGGCTCAGCAAACGAGGACGCGGTTTCGCGGGCAGATTGGCGAAGCGTTGGCTCTTTTTGCCCAGACAAGAATACATCTGGCGCAGAGTTCGTGGCCCGCCGTCATTGCCGACGTAATCGAGCTACGAAAGATGTCGGATCTCGGCGGGACCCGCGTCCCTGGTGGGACAACCCCATCCGAACTGACCTTCATTCGCGCCTATGCACTGGAACAACTGGGCAGACACGACGAAGCTATCTCGGAATATCTATCAATTCCGGACGGCCGGAATGAGTACTACGGAAAACGTGCGACGCAGCGACTATTGGCCCTCGGCGCGAACGCCGGCACGCGACGTCTAATTGAATCGCGAAGAGGCTCGCTGCGAAGCTCAGCGGAGAACGCAATCAACAGCGGCCAATATGATCAGGGGCGTGCCATGGCGCAGAACGCGCTGCGGCTGACAGATGATGACGCACTGCGAGATGAAACTCTCGAACTTGTGTTGCGTGCTTACGAGTCCCTCCCTGCCTACAAACTTCCTTCGTTCAACCTACTTTCACTGGGACGGCAAAACCTTTTGACTGGACCCGAAGACCAAAGTCAAGAGGCATCTCACCAATTGATCGCAGACGAGTTGCTCTTTCTTGGACTTTACGATGAAGGCGTGCCAGAGTTTGCTGCTGCCAGAACTGAGTTCAAAGCGACGGCCACTACCAAGCCCGTCGCCGCTGCAGTGAAATCCAACGGCAACGAAAGTCAGTCGGCGAGCGAAACGGATCTTAATTACAGCCTCGCCGTGCTTTCACTCCGCGGAGGGTTCGCAAATCGCGCTGTGCGTTTTGGCGAGCAAGCCTGGAGACCTGTGCCGCAGGATTATGTGTTGGAGCAGGCCACGCGTCAGATGGTCGACCTGTTGTATCCGCTTCCCTTCCGCGAATCGCTTCTGAAACACGCCCCGCCCCGCAGTGTGGATCCACGTTTAGTGATTTCCATTGCCCGGCAGGAATCGCGCTTTCAGCCTGATGCCAAATCGGTTGCCGCAGCGCGAGGTCTGATGCAGTTCATTTCAGCTACCGCAAACGACATGGCGGGTCAGCTTGGACTCAGCGATTTCAAAAACGACCGCTTGTACAATCCTGACACAGCGATCATGTTTGGCTCGCATTATCTCACCAGCCTATTTCAACAGTTCCCAGCCCAGCCTCAGGCTGTTGCTGCGGCTTACAATGGCGGACCCGACAATGTGGCCCGCTGGGTTGCCCGCTCGCGGTCGACCGACCCAGACCGGTACGTCGCGGAGATAGGGTTTTCTCAGACGAAAGATTACGTTTATAAAGTGCTGACGAACTTTTGGATCTATCAGCAACTTTATGATGAGAAACTGGAGCGGAAGTAGTGACCTCAGTGTTCTCCGTGCCTCCGTGGTGACTAAATTAATTCACCACGGAGGCACGGAGAACACTGAGAAAAGCAGTAAACAGTGAGATTGATGTCAACCAATTCAACTTACAAATCAATCACAATAAGCGGATTGCTATTGGCGGTGACTTTTGCCACCAGCTGTCGCCCAGACACTTCAAATCAAAAACGTTATGAACTGAAGGGCAAAGTTCTGGCTGTCGAAAAGGACAAACATCTGCTGACTGTGGCCCACGAAGAAATCAAAGATTTCATGGAAGCCATGACCATGCCCTTTATGGTGCGCGAAGATTGGGTCTTTGATGCCGTCAACCCCGGTGATGAGATTGCCGCCACCCTGGTCGTCGACGGTATGGAGTCGTGGCTGGAGAACATCATAATTACGAGCAAGAGCGCCGAACCGGGCGCGAAAAATCTGCCAAGTAACATTGGACCGCAGCCTGGTGATCTGGTTCCCGATTTCACCCTGGTGAATCAGAACAGCCGGGCAATTAACATCAACCAGTATCGAGGCAAGTCGGTCCTACTGACTTTCATTTACACCCGTTGCCCGGTTCCTGACTATTGCACGCTGATGAGCAACAATTTTGCGGCTATTGATCGCGACCTGCAAAAGCAGCCTGATCTCTACGGCAAAACGCGCCTCTTAAGCGTCAGCATCGATCCCGAGTACGACACGCCCGCCGTTCTCCGCAGCTACGGTTCGGCTCACACCGGAAGATACGGCGATGAGAAGTTTGACCATTGGGAGTTTGCTACCGGAACCAAGGATCAAGTGAAACAAGTCGCAGACTTTTTCGGCCTGCAGTTCTATCCCGAAAAGGATCAGATTATTCACGGACTCAGAACGGTGATCATCGCCCCTGACGGAAAGGTCTCGAAAGTCTACCGGGGAAACGAATGGAAACCAGAGGACGCGCTTCGAGACGTCCAGGCGATTTCTCGTTAGTTAAACCTTCAACGGGAAACAAGTCCACAGTTTCTTGTTTTTGAACAAGGTTTGCAATGAAAACACGATCCACGAAACCACACGAACCAACACGAAATGCGTTAGTGTTATTTCGTGTGGTTTCGTGGATCGTGTTTCCTTTTTGGTTGCGGCCAGAGTCGCGCTGCGTCTCTGTCGCGATTTCTTGAGAACCCATCGTCACGAGCATTCGAAGACCAGGGAGAGATAACACCAGTTACCGCAGACTAGCTGAGGGCTTCAGTCCTCCAGCTTCAGGGAAACATGCCAACAGTCGAAACAGAACGGCTTCTGTTAAAAACCTTCACACCCGCTCACCTCGACGATCTCTACCGTCTGTTGAGTGATCCTGACGTCGTCAAATATGTGGGAAACGGAAAGCCCTGTTCGCGAGCCGAAACTGAAACCGCATTAGCGAGTTTCGGCAAGCACTGGAAGCGTCACGGCTTCGGCCGGTGGGCCATAATCGGCAAGGATACACAGAAACTGATCGGCTATGGCGGACTGAGGATGCTATTTGAAACGCCAGAGATTGTTTACCATCTCGCAAAGGAGTACTGGCGACGAGGACTAGCCACAGAAATGGCGAGAGCCGTTTTGCGCTACGGGTTTGAAGAGCACGACTTCGAAAGAATTGTAGCGATCGCAATGCCTGAGAATAAGGCTTCGATCCGGGTGATGGAAAAAATCGGGATGAGCTATGAAGGGACGGCGAATTACTACAACATTGATGTAGTGCAGTACGCGATTTCGCGGCCTCAATACCGGCGGGACGATCGATTTTATTTACTAAGTTAGATCGTTAACCTTGTTTCTCGCATTACGGATTCCTTATGTCGAGGACGAAAAGCGCCTGAAGCTTGTAAAAGCCCTCGCCTTCCCGGTTGAGTTCTTTCGAAAACAGCAGAGAATTAGATAAGCTTTTGGTCTAAGGACAATGGATTCGACAGATCCCATCGAGATCTTGGAAGTCTAGGTGAGCGAGCGCAGCTTGGAGAGGGTAAGTCATAGTCCGGTACTGCTCCTACTGTGTTGGAAACCCGGCGGACACAAGTCAACCGGTCAGTACCACCTCGCGGTAGCGGGTGGGTCGATCCTCGGCGCCTCAATCATCGGGTCATGGAGTCAGTCTTGAGCCTTATGAGAGTCAACCCACCCGCTAACGCAGGGTGGTACTGACCTGTTTAACTCGTGTCCACCGGGTTACCAACACTAACAGAGCACTACCCGCAATCTGATGGAACAAAAGCGAGCACTACTTCAGCATTTTCTGGCCGCCCTGGCCTACCGCACGCAGAAAGCGCTTCGCGATGCACCGGAGACTTTCGCATCGTTTCGCGCTGGTCCAAAAGTGCGAACGCCGCATGAACTCGTCTGCCATATGAATAGCGTCATCGGTTACGCGGGCACGTTCTTTCTGGGCGGCAGTTATCGCGTGCCACAATTGCCTGAGTTCAAGGCCGAGGTGGCCCGCTTTCACACGACAGTGACAGATCTGGCGCGGCTAATCGATGCGGAGTCTGACTGGAACCGAATTACACCTGAGCAACTGTTACAAGGACCGCTCTCCGATGCCATGACTCACGCGGGACAATTGGCGATGCTACGGCGACTAGCCGGAGATCCGGTGGCTCCGGAGAATTTCATCTTTGCTGAGGTCGACGCGGCCAATCTTGGACCCAATCAACCTTTGCCGGCCAGACCTGACAAGGAGTGGCCTGAACGGCCGTAGAACGATCCCGTGGATATAGGTCCCATACGTCCTATAGGTCCTATAGTCAGGCCTTTTGAGAACCAGGAAAATTTCTCGTGACATAACTGAACTCCGAGCCGGACGTCTCCAGGCCGTCCTGAGAGCCAGCGCTCCAAACTGTTGCGACCCTTCCAACTTCATTCGCCTCAGACCAGAATCTCTTTACTGCGCCTTTTCACTTGCGCAGCATGCCTGACTGGTTTGCTGTTCTCTCCCAGGCTTTGGCTATCATCACGTTCTTATCCTCTGATTCCCGTCAGCGAAAAGCTTCCGGGCGTCTCAGCTCCCTTTGATTACATTCTATTTCTTTCCCTGTTGGTGTTATTGATTCTGATCGCCGTCGTGAAGCGACCTTTCGTATTCGTCGTTCTTTTTCTGATCCTCTCATTGTTTCTGGTACTCACGGATCAGTCGCGACTTCAGCCGTGGTTCTACCAGTATGCGTTTATGCTGGCGGCCTTCGCCTTCTACTCAGGGAGCCGTTCAGAGGAGAACCAGCATGCACTGCTTAACACTTGCCGCCTGATCATCGTCAGCATGTACGTTTGGAGCGGCATACAAAAGCTAAATGTCGGCTTCACTGATCGCATCTTCACGGCACTGATCAACCCTTACCTCAACTTTGTTTTCGGCAGAGTCAATCTGGTTCCCCGGCCGCTGATTCTGTTGATTCCACTATTGGAAGTGGGAATCGGCATTTGTCTGTTGGTTAGAAAGTCCAGGAACATCGGTGTGTTGATGGCTGTGTCGATGCACCTGCTCATCCTTCTGTTGCTGATACCACTCAAAGTCAATAGTGTTGTTTGGCAGTGGAACCTGGCGATGGGAAGCTTCGTCTTTATTCTCTTTTGGAAGTCTGAAGAGTCTTCGGCGCGTGAAATACTTCTGCCCAGGAAGCTTGGTTACCAGGCTTTGGTCTTGTTGCTATTTGGGATCATGCCGCTATTCAACTTCCTCAATCTTTGGGATTCGTATATGTCGGCGGCATTGTATTCAGGGAACCTTCCCGTCGCGGTCATACACGTTAGTGAACCTGCGAGGAACCGGATGCCTCCAAACATTCAACAGCATGTCCAGCCATCCCGGACCGATGACGGGTTCCTGATAAACCCGACGCAATGGTCGCTCGCTGAACTCAATGTTCCTGACTACCGCGAGCGACGAATCTTCATGGGCCTCACCAGAAAACTGTGCGGCTATGCCGAGACAGCCGGGGAACTTAAGCTGACAATTTACGAAAAACCAAACCGCTGGAATGGAACTCGAAACACTCGTCAGTACACTTGCGCCGACTTGCAACGCTGATAGAATTCATAAGTCCAACGAAACAACACGATCCTGTTGGTGACATTTCGTGTGATTTAGTGGATCGTTCTTTTGTTAACTGCACTATGTCTTCAGAAACCAGCAGGATCAGAGCAGACTTCGACCGTATCGCCTTACTCGAGTCTGACCATTGGAATCACAATTCTCATTACCACGACTTCCTGCTCCGACACGTTCCATCACACTGTCGCAGAGTTCTTGAGATCGGCTGCGGTACGGGCTCGTTCACACGTCGTCTCGCTCAGCGTTCTGAACGAGTGCTGGCCGTCGATCTCTCGCCCATGATGATCCAGGTCGCCCAGGAACGATCGAGAGAGTTTTCCAACATCGATTTCCAGGTCGCTGAGGTGGGGCCTGACGAGTTTCCGGCCGGAGGATTTGACTGCATCGCCGCAATCGCGACCTTACATCATTTGCCGATAGCGGAAACGCTTTCCAGGATGAAGGAGAGTCTGAACGTAAACGGAAGGCTCGTGGTACTGGATCTCTTCCAATCGGCGCCAGTCACCAAAGTATTCGAAGACGCTCTCGCGATGCCGGTCAGCATAGCGCTAAGACTGTTGAAGGATCGTCGTATCAGGCCGTCCCGTGAAGTTCGCGAGGCTTGGAAGGAACATGAGCAACACGATGTGTTTCCGACGATCAGTGAAATGCGACAGATGTGTCAGACGATTCTGCCAGGCGCACAGCTGCGCAAGCACTTATTGTGGCGGTATTCGATAGTCTGGACTAAACACCAGGAGCATATTCGTCCTTGATTTAATCTTCGGAGAGTTGATAGGCATAACGTGGTCCTTTGCCGCCAGAGTCATCAAGGTTAGCGATACGGCTTTGCCGCCTGATGTGAGGCGGTGGCTCTGCCCCGCCGTCGGAGGTTGTCTGATTTCCGGGCTACGCCCGTGCGACGTTTGCTCACTGAAACGCTAACGACGATCCAAGAAAGGGCCTAGCCCAAAAACAAAAATAGAGCGACGTACGGCGGGGCAGAGCCACCGCCTCACATCAGGCGGCAAAGCCGTAGCAAACATCACGCATGACTCTTGAGGCAAAGCCGGACGATTCGCAGTGATCAGTCGGTGCTGCAGCAAGGTTTTTTCCAGACGAGAGATAGCGTGGTTTGACTAGGAAAGTCCTTTGAGTTTTCTTATTTCTTCGGTGAGAACTGGTACTGCTTCAAAAAGGTCGCCCACGATACCGTAGTCAGCGATGTCGAAAATCGGCGCTTCCGGATCCTTGTTAATCGCCACAATGGTGCCGGAGTTCTTCATCCCTACGAGATGCTGGATAGCGCCTGAAATCCCGAGGGCCACGTAGAGTTTGGGCGCTACGGTTTGTCCGGAAGATCCTATCTGCCGATCAATCGGCAGCCATTCGGCATCGCAGATCGGTCGGGACGCCGCGATGTCCCCGCCGAGGACTTCAGCGAGTTTCTCTGCCAGCGCGATGTTTTCCTTGCTTTTGATCCCGCGTCCAATCGCTACGATGATGTCCGCTTTCGAGAGATCTACGGCTTGCTTCACTTCCTGGAATGGAGCTTCCGGAGCCATCCGGATTTCGCCAACTTCAACTTCCTTAGTCTCTACCGGAGCGGCGCTTCCCTTCCTGGCCTGGTCCGCTCGGTAAGCGCCTGACTGAAAAGTGACAAAAACGGGTGACTCTCCGTCGGAAACCACGTCCGCATCGATCTTTCCTAAAAAGATTCGGCGGGTAAACGTCATCTTGCCGTTCGCTGCCTTCGCTCTGACACAATCGCTGATTAACGACTTCCCAAATCTCGCCGCGAGTTTGGGAGCGTAGTCCCGCACCAGGTACGTGTGTGACATGACGACAATATTCGGATCCTCGTCGCGCAGCACGCGCTCCATTGCGTCGGTGTAGCCGTCAGGTGTGTATTCTTTCAGCTTCGAATTATTGGCGTAGATCACTTTGGCGAGATCATAGGCAGCAATCTGGTCCGCCAACGCCGTCACCTCAGAGCCAAGTACTACAGCCGTGACCGGCTGATTCAAATGTGATCCCAGTTCTTGCGCAGCAGCAACCGCCTCAAGCGATTGTTTGCTAAACGATTGGTCACGATGCTCAACAAATACAAGAATGCCTTGACTCATTAGAATACCCGCGCCTCAGTGTGAAGTTTCTCCGCCAGGGCTGCTGCGCCCACCTTGGCATCGCCATTGCCCAGGAACTGAGTTTGTTTGGTCTTCTCAGGAAAGTAGATCTTCTCGATCCGTTGATGCGAGGGCCGGTTTACTAAGTCGGCGGCTGCGGAGACTTCTTTGATCTCCTTTTTCTTGGCAGCCATGATGCCCTTAAGCGTGGCGTAGCGGATCTGGCTAATGCCAGACTGAATAGTTAACAGCGCGGGCGTCGGCATCGTGTACCACTGATACCAACCGCTTTCCAGCTCCCGTTTGACACGCAGCTTCTCTACGGAAGCGTCAACTTCGATGACGATTGTGGCGTGTGGCAGTCCGAGGAGTTCGGCCATGATTACGCCAGTTTGTGCATAGCCGTAGTCGTCAGACTGTAGTCCGGTCATGATCAGGTCTGGTGCTTCCTCTTTCACCGCTTCCACTAGTGCGGTCGCCGCGGCGAACGGGGACAGATGCGCCAGGTTATCTCCCACGACGTGAATGGCGCGATCAGCGCCGCGGGCCAACGCGTCCTTGATTACGCTCTTGGCTCTTTGAGGCCCCATCGAGCAGACAATCACCTCGCCGCCTTTTTTCTCTTTCAGCCGCAGCGCTTCTTCCAGAGCGTAGCCGTCTGACTCGTTAACCTCGAACGAGAGGTCGGCTTCTTCTATCCACGTACCTTCTTTATTAATTCGCAGAATCGCGTCTTTGTTCGCAACCTGCTTCATTAGAACAATGATCTTCATGGCCGAGCGTCAAAGTAGCTTATTGAGTTATGAGTATTCGTGTTAATTCGTGTGATGCGCGTGGATCGGCCTTATCCCCCTTTTTAAAGAGAAAACGATCCACTAAGTCACACCAACTAACACGAACCGATCTCTTATTCACTATCTCTTAACCTTCAAACTCACTCTTGGGACAAGCCAATCCTCATGATGTGTAGTAATGGCTGCGCCGATCCTTCGAAGGTACACAAACTACTGACTGTTCTGATGTCTCTTAAACAACAACGACGCGTTTGTCCCGCCAAAACCAAAACTGTTCGAAAGCGCGTATTCAACCTCAGCCTCGCGCGCCTTGTTCGGCACGTAATCCAGATCGCAGTCGGGATCTGGATTTACATAGTTGATTGTTGGCGGCAGCATCTTTTTATGAATGGCCAGCACGGAGAATACGCCTTCGATTCCACCTGCCGCGCCCAGTAGATGTCCAGTCATTGACTTAGTCGAGCTCACTGCCAGTTTCTTGACGTGCTCGCCAAACGTCTTTTTGATCGCCAGAGTTTCAAACTTGTCGTTGTAAGGAGTCGACGTGCCGTGAGCATTTATGTAGCCGACCTGTTCTGGCTGAACGCCGGCATCCTGCAGTGTTTTCTGCATCACACGAATCGCGCCAGAGCCCGACTCGTCAGGCATTGTCAGATGAAACGCGTCGGCGGTCATGCCATAGCCAACGACCTCCGCGTAGATGTGGGCGCCACGATCTTTCGCCGATTCCAGTTCTTCCAGAATCATGATTCCCGCGCCTTCCCCGATGACGAAGCCGTCCCGATCCCGTTCGAATGGACGTGAAGCATGTTGCGGATCATCGTTGCGTGTGGAAAGCGCGCGCATCGAAGCGAAGCCGGCAACGCTCATCGGGGTGATGGCGGATTCAGCACCTCCACAAATCATGACATCGGCATCACCGCGTTCAATTATCTTGAAGCTGTCGCCGATGGCATGTGCCCCAGCAGAACATGCAGTAGCCGTGGCCGAGTTGGGTCCTTTCGCGCCAAATCGAATGGAAACCTGACCGGCGGCAAGATTCACGATGGCTGAGACAATGAAGAAGGGTGAAACGCGATCCGGTCCGTCCTCGAGCAATTTAGAGTGTTCGCGTTCAATTGCCCAAAAGTCGCCGATGCCGCTGCTGATGTAGGTTCCTGCCTTTTCGGCCAGCGGGTTACTAAACTTCCCGTGTTCGTTCAGGTCGAATTTCGCGTCAGCTATGGCCTCAATCGAAGCAGCGATGGCGTAATGAATAAAGGCGCCCATCTTGCGCGCCTCTTTCTTCGCGATAAATTTTAGCGGGTCAAAGTCCTTAACTTCCGCGGCAATCTTGACGGAGAACTTTTCCGTGTCGAACTTCTTAATGTAGTCAACGCCGCTGCGACCACCCATCAGTGCGGCCCACGTTGCCTCGACCGAATTGCCAACCGGCGTTACCAGGCCGAGGCCTGTGACCACAACCCTACGTGTCAAATCAAAGCTCCTTGGAAGCGGTAATAGGTAACAGGTGATGGGTTATCGGAATGATTCCCTGCGAGTGGTTCCATTCACCTGTTACCCATTGCCCGTCGCTCATTACTATTTCTTGTGCTGATCGATGTAGTTGTACGCGTCGCGGACGCTTTGAATTTTCTCAGCGTCTTCGTCCGGTATCTCGATCCCAAACTCTTCTTCAAACCTCATCACGAGTTCGACCGTATCCAGCGAATCGGCGCCCAGGTCATCGATAAAACGAGCGTTCGGTGTTACCTCGTTTTCGTCCACACCAAGTTCGTCCACGATGATTTGCTTAACTTTATTCTCGATCTCTTGATCGGGCATCTCATTTGCTCCTCTGTGATTTTGTAAAAAACTCGTTACTGCCCTATGAACTTCCGAGATGCTTGCCAGTTGCTCTCAGACTGGCGGCATCTTCGACATGATGACTTGTCGCTTCGCGACTAATCTGCCGCATCAAGCCGCTAAGAACCTTTCCGGGACCAACCTCAATGAACGTGTTGACCCCTTTTCCTATCAAAGCCTGAACCGACTCCAGCCAGCGAACTGGTGATGATACCTGCCTCACCAGCGAATCCCGAGCCTGGGTCCCCTTAGCAATTTCTGCGGCGTCCACATTTCTTACCAGCGGAATACGCAAGTCGTCAATGCCGAGCGCGGCTAGATCCATTGCCAGGCGTTCCTGTGCCGGCATCATGAGAGCACAGTGAAAGGGCGCGCTCACGTTTAGCTTGATTACCCGCTTGGCCCCAATTGCGTTCAATCCTTCAGTCGCGCGATCAACCGCTTCGGCATTCCCGGCAATCACTACCTGATTTGGTGAGTTGATATTCGCCGGCGCGCAAACCTGATTTCCAGCCGCCTCCTGGCAAACTCTCTCGATATCCGCCAATTTGAGTCCCATTACCGCCGCCATCGCTCCGAACCCGGCAGGCACAGCTTCCTGCATGTATCGACCTCGTGCCCGGACAGTTCGTGCTGCGTCTGCCAGTCCAATCGCGCCGGCGGCCACGAGAGCTGAGTATTCGCCAAGACTGTGCCCGGCGGCGTAATCAGGAGCGGGTAAACCTTCAGCTTGCATCGCCCGAAGCGCCGCGACCGAGACAGTTAAGATTGCCGGCTGCGTATTTTCAGTCAGCTGAAGCGCTTCAGCAGGACCTTCAAAACACAAATGCGAAAGTTGAAAGCCCAGAGCTTCGTCGACTTCTTCAAAGACCATTCGAGCCGCGGGGAAGTTCTCTGCCAGATCCTTTCCCATGCCCGGATTCTGTGACCCCTGCCCGGGAAAGATGTAGGCGATTGCCGATTGCCGATTGCCGATTGCCAATTTGTGCTCTTTCAAACGTTGACGACTGGTTACAGAATGCTAAATCTACTAACGGAATAAATTCCAATCAGCAATCGGCAATTGGAAATTGGCAATGCCAGCTACCAGCGCATAAGAACTCCACCCCACGTCACGCCTCCGCCGAACGACGCCAATAAAACCAAATCGCCGGATTTGATTCGTCCAGCTTCAACACATTCATCAAGAGCGATTGGAATCGATGCCGAGGACGTGTTCCCGTGCATCGCGATATTTGAGTAGACTCGGTCGTCATTTACGTCGAGTTTGTTTGCCACTGCGTCAGTAATTCTCTGGTTAGCCTGGTGTGGGATAAAAAGGTCGACATCCGCGGCGGTTAGCCCTGACTCTTCCAACACCTCACGCGACACTTCGGCCATAGACCGGACGGCAACCTTGAAGAGCTCGTTGCCTTTCATCTTGAAAAAATGATCGCCAGCCGAGAGCGTTTCTGCCGTGGGCCGGCGACGCGTGCCACCACCCGGCGAGTAGAGTTGCTCCTCGTATCTCCCGTCTGACTTAATCCGCGTCGCGAGTATTCCCCGATCGCCTTCAACACGACCGAGCACAGCCGCACCGGCGCCATCGCCGAATAGCACGCAAGTGTGACGATCAGAATAGTCTACGTACTGCGTCAGTATCTCAGCGCCGATTACCAGAGCATGACGCGACTGACCGGTCTGAATCATGGTGTTGGCCATAGTCAGACCATATAAAAATCCAGAGCATGCCGCGACGATGTCCATCGCCGCGCCTTTATGGGCGCCAAGTTCCGCTTGAATGATGCAGCCGGTCGAAGGAAGGATTTGATCGGGCGTCACGGTTGCACAGAGGATCAGGTCAATATCTGCCGGCTCTAGTCCAGCGCGTTCGATGGCCTGGCGCGAAGCCTTGACCGCAAACAGCGAAGTGTATTCATCGGGTGCCGCCTTGCGCCGCTGCTTGATACCGGTTCGAGTGGTTATCCACTCGTCTGACGTTTCGACTATTCGCTCCAGATCGGCATTCGTTAGGATGCCTTCAGGATATGAGTGTCCGGTACCCAAAATTCCGGCACGTACATTTGTCATCTAATTCCTCGGTTGCAAAGGGAACGTCAATACTACTCACTTAAATAACAAAGGCCAACAGAACAGTGACTCATTTACCAATCCCAACGGCTGAGAGCGGGTGCAATGCATTCGTCTCTGCAATTCCTCGCTCGATCCGCTCGCTGGCGCGATTCTCGGAAAACTCTTTTACGCTGCGAATCGCGTTGCGAATTGCGCGTGCGTTTGAACGGCCGTGACCGACAACTACAATCCGGCGGACGCCGAGTAAGGGTGCACCGCCGTATTCCGAATAATCCAGTCGTTTCTTGATATTCCGAAACGCCGGCTTCGCCAGCATCGCGCCGGCTTTCGTCACTGCAGATGCAGTTAACTCTCGTTTCAGCATCGAGAGCATTGCCTCAGTTAACCCTTCAGACAGTTTCAACATCACGTTGCCGGTGAAACCATCCGTGACAACTACGTCAACCAACCCTGAAAACACGTCGCGCCCCTCAACATTCCCCACAAAGTTAAGACTGCTGATTTCGCGCATTAACGGGAAAGCCTCTTTGGTCAAATCATTTCCCTTGGCCTCCTCTTCCCCGATGCTCATCAAGCCAATGGCCGGCTTAGCTATTCCGAGGACGGCTCGCGAGTAAGCGTCACCCATAATGGCAAACTGAACCAGGTGGTGCGCTTTGCACTCAGAGTTGGCGCCGACATCCAACAACAAGACCGGCTTGGCTGATTTAGTTGGAATCAACGCTGCCAAAGCTGGTCGGTCAACGCCAGGCAGCATGCCGATAACCATCTTGGCGGTCGCCATCGCCGCACCCGTGTTTCCCGCGGAAACAAATCCATCGGCGCGACCTTCAGTCACCAGCTTCGTTCCAATTCTCAAAGAACTCTTTTTCTTCCGTCTTACCGATGTGGCAACCGGCTCATCCATACCGATCACTTCGGGAGCTTCCACTAACTCGATGCCGCGATCCCCTTGCCCTCGCCAACCACAACGGCGAAGTTCAGGCTGAACCTTCTCGGTTTGACCGACCAGAATTACACCGACACCCAGATCCCGCGCCGCAGCGAGAGCCCCGTCAATCTCAGCGTGAGGGGCGTGATCGCTCCCCATCGCGTCGAGAACGACTTTTCCCGTCAAACGGGTCTCATTCTTCGACTGATTTCGCAATGAGAGTATCGATTCAGCTGGCTAGGTTTGTTCAACCTGCACCACTTCGCGGTTCTTATAGTATCCACACTTGGGACAGACGCGATGTGACAGGCGAGGCTCCTGACAGTTTGGGCAGAGCGTGGTCTGCGGCGCACGTAGAGCATCGTGAGCTCGGCGCTTACCGCGACGGGCCTTTGAGTGTCGTCTTTTAGGATTCGGCATAATTACTCCGATAGGTAAATGGTTAATGGCAAATCGTCAATGGTAAAACCCGCGGACCTACGCCCCATTTACCATTCACTATTTGCCATCTACCGGTTTTTCATTGCAGCCCAGCGTGGATCAATGTCCGACGCCTGGCAGCTACAATCATTCAGATTACGATCAATACCACAAACCGGGCACAAGCCCTTGCAACTCTCACGGCAAATGGTTTGTGACGGAACCGCCAGCCATAGCTGCTCAAGCACAATCTCATCAACGTCAATGTATTCACCGTCAAAAACAGAAAGCGCCAGGTCTTCTTCGCCAAGCTCAGAGACTTCAAGCGCCTGATAGGCTTCGGCAGTTATGTATTCGACGTTAAATTCGGCCTGAACCGGCAGCGTCACAGGCGTTAAGCAGCGGTCGCATTCAACCTGGGCAACGGCAGTAACTGTACCCTCCACACCTGTTTTGTTGCCCTTAAGAACGATGCGGCCGGATATTTCCGCAGGCTCGGTCAGAGTTATTCGCTGATCTTCGACAATCAGCTCCCCGGGAGCATAGTGGTGTGCGAACCTACCCGACTTTCCTCCCAGACTTGCAAGCTCAACCCGCACGGCACCACTCAGTTACAAATATCTTGATTTAGCAGTCAGCGCACAAAAGGTCTCATTATAGCCACGAGATTCGAGGTGTCAAACCAAGCAACGCTAGGTAGCTTCCACATCTCCAATGACTACCGTACTCAGCGCGTCCTGCCGTAAAACTCGAGCCAGGCGCTCATCGCCACCGGTCATGAGGCCGCGAGCATCAGATGTAACCTCTTGAAACAAAGGAAACGTGCGGCTCTTTCCACTTGCCTGCCGTCGCCGGCCCGAACGTTTCGGTTCCTGGCTGGCCTCTCCAACCTGCTGCGCTTTTTCAAACGATTCTTTGGCAAGCTTCTCATGTCCTCTGCGCGTGTGGATCAACCCGAGAACATAAAAAGCCTCACCGTATCCGGCGTCCAACTCAATGGCCTTTTTCAGATGTCGCACAGCCAGTGAGTCTCTGGCCAACTGATAGTAAAGGCAGCCCAGCGCGTAGTGGGCTTCGGGAGAGGGCTTACTCGCAAGAGCGCGTTTGAATTCGTGCAAGGCTTTTCGCCAATTCTCTTCGGCAATGAACAGGCGTCCCAGCCCGTAATGTGCGGCAAATGACGATGCCCCTCTGCGAGTCGCATTGTTCAGCAGCTCTTTAGCTCGGGTCGTGTCGCCTTCGTCGGCGCAGGTCAAACCGAGCAGAAGAGAGATGCGAATGTCTCCCGGAGCCGATTCGAGCGCTCTGGCCAGGTAGTCTTTGGCCAGACGGGTATTGCCGGTGCGGAAAAAGTGTTCACCCACGAAAGAAAGCAAAGGGGCATTGCCTACCGCCAACTCGGCGGCGCTTTGCAGAGATCGAATGCCGCGACTCATTTGCTGATCCTCAATCAACAAAAACCCTTCGTTCACGAACTGTTCGAAGTTGTTGCGTTGAGGACCCTGGTAGAGCGCCATAATCTTTACGCGTAACTCTTCCCGTGTGGCACTCTCCTCCTGCTCCTGGGCTTCTTTTTGACATCGATCGTTCCACAGTTTCTCGAGCCGGCTGTTTTCAACGATTCCATCTTCCGTCAACAGCCCAATCAGCGCTTTTACCAACGCGCGATCGAAATAAGAGTTTTGGGCTTGTCTTAGCAGGAGATCGAGGCCACGTTCCAGTCTTTCGGTGAGTCGGGCCAGACGATTTTCGAGGGCCGAGATTCGTTCCAGCAGATGTTCTTCACTCGAGCCGCTCGTCTCGGCAATTTCATACCGGGCCGCGGGAGGTTCGACTATGATCATCAGCCGCGTCCCACAACGCGCGCAGAAGCCCTGACCCAATGGATTCGGGGACAAACACTTTTGACAGTAATGGGAGACCGTTGTCATTTCGGTTTGGTAATTATTCGGTATTCAAGCTCCGCAGTCGTAATCATTTTCCATATATCATTTGACATTTCTCATTTGTCATTGATTTGAATTTGGGCTTACTTGCGGTTTTCGTTCGAGCCGTCTCATCGTCAACTAGTTTTAGTGGCGCGATTCGCTCGGCGCAACTAAATGACAAATGAGAAATGTCAAATGATATATGACCAATAGATCTTTTTTCTCTCAACATTCCACTAGCTTCCATACTCATAAAAGCCTCTGCCGCTCTTCTTACCGAGCCATCCTGCATCCACATATTTCCTCAAAAGTGGACAGGGCCGGTACTTCGGATCGCCCAGGCCTTCGTGCAGCACGTTCATGATAGCCAGGCAAACATCAAGTCCGATGAAATCCGCCAATGTCAGGGGCCCCATCGGATGGTTCATGCCCAGCTTCATAATACCGTCAATACTCTCGCGTGTCGCTACGCCTTCGTAAAGAGTAAAGATTGCTTCGTTAATCATCGGCATCAAAACACGATTGGAGACAAAACCCGGCGAGTCTTCACAATCAAGCGCAGTCTTGCCCAGCTTTTCACTTAGCTCCCGTACTTTCTGGTAGGTTTCATCCGAGGTTGCCAGACCGCGGATAACTTCCACCAGCTTCATGACCGGAACTGGATTCATGAAGTGCATTCCAATAACTTTGTCTGGCCGGTTAGTGACCGCTGCCACCTTGGTTATCGATATTGATGAGGTATTGGAAGCCAGGATCGCCGACGGTGAAGTGATTTGGTCGAGTGCTCGAAAGACGTTCTCCTTCACTTTGAAGTCCTCCGAGACAGCTTCGATAACCACTACGGCTGGATGCAGTGCTTCCATTTCTATAGCGATACTAATCCGATCAATGATCGACTGCTTCTCAGTGGTCGTAAGTCGTTCCTTATCGACATCGCGTTGCAGACTTTTATCGATTGAAACCAATCCGCGGTGGAGAAACTCATCCTTAATGTCGCTCATCACGACTGCGTAGCCTGCCCTTGCGGCGACTTGCGCAATACCTGCTCCCATAGTTCCTGCGCCGACTATGCCGATGATTTCAGCAGCCATTCCCTTCTCCAGAGCTTTCAACGCCAGTTAGGTGGCGACTTCGGCTGTTCGTAAGGAGCCTCAACTTCCTTAGGTGTGTTGAACCACTGCGGGGGCGCGGGTGGCAGCATTTGCGCGGGCTGATCATAAAGCAACTTGCCAGGCTCACTGAAGATGAACCAGAGAGTATAAATACAAACGGCAGTACCGGTCGGGAAAAACATTCCCGCCAACACTGCAGCTATTATCGACGCCAGTTTTGCCCATCGCTTGCGCTTCAGAAGCGCATAACCTGCAACGACCGATGGCAGCGCAAAGGCCCCGTTCACGACCGCAATAAAAATAAACACAATGACCAGAAAAGCCGTCGGAGGGTCGTTGTTGCGGCCAGGAGGATCGGGGATGGCCCATATCATGGCTGCAAAGAAGCCAAACATCAGTACCATCATGAGGCAATAAAACCCGGCATGTGCCAGATGGGCGAGACCGACATACTTATTGTGCTGCTCTGGCGTCATGTTTTGGGGCTTTACCTCTCCACTGCCATAGCCACCGCGTTTCCGCCGCCCAAACAAAGCGCAATCACTCCACGATGCGCGTCCCTGCGCTTCATCTCGTACAACATCGTGGTTAGCAGGCGAGATCCGGATTGACCGATTGCGTGGCCCAGGGCGACCGCTCCGCCGTTAACGTTGACCCGCGCGGCGTCAAGGTCTAGTTCCCTTATGATCGCCACCGCCTGAACAGCGAAGGCCTCATTCAACTCGATCAGATCTACGTCGTTGAAACTCCAGCCGGCTTTCTTTACCACGCGACGCATTGCCTCCACCGGCGCCATCATTACAAGTTCCGGTTCAATACCGGAAGTGGCCTGAGCCACTATCCGGGCCATCGGCTCAATGCCAAGCTCTCGCGCCCGTTCGAGCGAAGTTACCGCTACTGCCGAGGCCCCATCGTTAACCCCCGGAGCATTACCTGCAGTCACCGTCCCGCCCTCCTTGAATGCCGGCTTGAGCTTTCCAAGCGCATCGAGAGAAGTGTCTTCGCGGACTGTCTCGTCCGTATCGAAGATTAGCGGTCCGCCCTTCCTTTGCGGAATCTCCACCGGCACAATTTCGTCCTTGAACCTTCCTGACTTAATTGCGTCCGCGGCCTTTTGATGAGATCCAAGGGCATACTCATCCTGTTCGGCGCGATTAACATTGAATCGACTGGCCACCACTTCACCGGTGCAACCCATGTGCTGATCGTCAAAAGCGCACCACAACCCATCATTGATCATTGAATCAACCAACTCACCATTTCCCAGGCGATATCCTTCGCGCGCCTTCGGAACGAGGTATGGAGCATTGCTCATCGACTCCATGCCCCCAGCAACCACCAGATCCGTGTCACCCAGCTGTGTCCCCTGCGCCGCCATCATTACCGCCTTCAAACCGGAACCGCAGACCTTATTGACAGTGACCGCGGAGACCGTCGGAGGAAGTCCTCCACGCAACGCCGCCTGGCGAGCCGGGTTCTGGCCCAACCCTGCCTGAATCACACATCCCATGATTACTTCATCAACTGCTTGCGGTTGAACGCCCGCGCGCTTTACACATTCGCGAACGACGATCGCTCCGAGATCGGTTGCTTTGAAGCTCTTAAGCCTCCCAAGAAATTTGCCGACCGGCGTTCTAACCGCGCTGATGATGACTGCTTCCCTGGTCTCTGCCATTCCTACACCTTATTTAGAACTCTGTTACACGAGATTGTTTAGTCAATGATTCGGTCAACAAACAAAAGCTTGCCGAACTAAGCATTTACTATGTAGCCCCGGGGGTGTCAAGCACGCTTAACGATCCACGAACCTACACTAACCACCACGAAGATCTTCTTTATGATCTTTAGTGCTATTTCGTGATCGGCGTTTGATTTTGAAATTCTAAGTCTCGGAAGGAGGGTAAAGAAAATCAAACAAAAAGAGCGGGCCGTAAAAATCGGGGCGCTGATACAGATTTCCTTTGCGGAACTTTGCGTTTACCTTTGCGACCCTTGCGGTTACGCTGCTTACTTCTACCGCAAAGGACGCAAAGGATTGCGCAAAGAACGCAAAGTGACTTGTTTGTGGATCGCGCGAACTCATCAGTCATCTAAATTGACGCGCAATTGATAAGGTCAACAATGCAATGCTAGACTCGCCACCGCTATTCAACCCTCGTTCATCATGCCGGTAATTCAAATATGCAGGCTCTAATCCTGGCGGGCGGTAAAGGCACGCGCCTTCGTCCGCTTACTGTTTACACCCCCAAACCTATTGTCCCGATTTGCAATCGACCTTTTCTCCTTTATCAAATCGACACGCTCCGGCGCGCCGGGATAACAGACATCACCCTTTCCCTGTCGTATCAACCGAACAAGATCGAGCAATTGCTCGGTGATGGCTCCGACTTCGGCGTCAAACTCAAGTACACAGTTGAACCGCAGCCGATGGGAACTGCCGGCGCCTACAAGTTTGCTGAAGCTGTGATAGGTGAACCGACGGTGGTTTTCAACGGCGACATTTTGACTGATCTCGATCTCAAAGCAGTGATTCGCGAACACAACGAAAGAAAGGCTGCGGCAACGATCGTCCTCCAGCCGGTCGAGAACCCGCGTGCTTACGGGTTAGTCGAGACTGAGAGTGATGGTCGCATACGTCGTTTTTTGGAGAAGCCCAAAGAGGACGAGATTACTTGCAATAACATCAACGCAGGAACGTATATCCTCGAGCCACGCGTGCTCGACTTCATCCCAGCTGGTGAGAATTATTCGTTTGAATATGCGCTTTTTCCCGACTTGCTTAAACGCAATGAAGCTTTCTATGCGCACATTCCGCCGCGCACTTACTGGATCGACATTGGCACCCCTGAACGATACCTTCAAGCGCACCAGGATCTCCTCGCCAATCGCGTGGGCCGAATCCATATCAAGGAGCGTCGAGGCTCCTTCGACGCTGCCACCATCGCCGAGATAGATGAACTTTCGATCATCGGTGACGACTGCCAAATCAAACCGGGCGCTCAAATCATCAATTCAGTTTTAGGTCAGGGCTGTTTCGTCGAGGAAAGGGCGCGGGTGGAAAACTCGGTGATTTGGCCTCACACAAGAATCGGGACTGCGGCAGAAGTGTCAGAGGCAATTGTGGGTCGGGGATGCCACGTGGGCCGGTCGGCCGTCGTCAGATCGGGATCGGTTCTGGGAGACAAAACATCTGTGACTGACTACACGATCACCGGCGGACCAACCGCTTGACGCGCTTCCATTCTCTACTCGCCAATGTCACTTCTTGCTTGAGTTATGCCTGAATTACCCGAAGTCGAGCATGTGGTTCGCGCTTTACGCCGGGCTGTGGTGGGTCGAAGAATCATTGCCACTGAAGTTGGTTTACCTAAGCTCATTGCTCCTTCCTCCGTCAACAACTTCCGGCGCAAGCTGAAAGACTCCCTCATCACAGGTGTCTCAAGACGCGGCAAATTCATCTTGATCGAGGTCGAATCTGATCGTGTTTTGGCTGTGCATCTGCGCATGACCGGCGCGTTCATGATCTTGACTTCCGATGATGAGCTCCCGCGTCATGCCCACGCGGTTTTCTACCTCGACGACGACCGCCGACTGGTGTTCAAAGATCAAAGACAGTTTGGGATCATGAGATTAGTAGCAAGATCTCGACTGGCCAGTACGAAGGGGATCTGCGAGCTTGCGCCGGAGCCATTCTCCGAAGATTTCAGCATCGCCTACTTGCGAGAGACGTTATCCAGGTCGCGACGTACTTTGAAGACACTGCTACTGGATCAAACAAGAGTGCTGGGGCTTGGGAACATCTACGCCGCCGAAGCTCTTTTTCGGGCCCGTATCAATCCGTTCAAGATCGCGGCCGAGCTTTCACCGCGACGCGTGCCGCAGTTGCACCAGGCAATTCGAGATGTCCTCGGCGCCGCAGTGGCAGGGATTTCCGCGAAACGATTGGATCTTGAAAACCCAAACGGGTTTTCCTACGGAGAGGCTTTTGAAAGAATCTGGCAGGTCTATGAGCGCGAAGGCGAAGCGTGCCTCAAATGTGGCGCTCGCATCAGGCGCATGACGCACGCCGGAAGGTCGACTTATTGGTGCCCGCGATGTCAAAGAAGGTAGTCATGGGTCAGATCATTGGTCATATATCATTTGACATTTCTCATTTGCCGGAAAAAAAGAAAACTAGCCGCGGATTTACGCGGATGAACGCGGATCAGAATAAAAGCAGTTGACTTGCGTCATTAATCAACAGGTTTCCATTAATGTCCCAAGCTAACTGACGAGCAATTCGTTCTTTCTGATCCGCGTTCATCGGCGTAAATCCGCGGCTAGTTTTCTTTTTTCAGCTTCTAAATGACAAATGAGAAATTATGAGAAATGTCTAATGAGATATGACCAATGATCTGACGAGAAAGCGCCACCCTACAAATTCTCCAAAATAAACTCCGTCATCATCGTCCGCATATGCTTCACCAGCAGCGGATCCGTGACGCCATGACGCGATTTCGGATAAAGCATCAGCTCAAACTGCTTCCCTGCCTTCTGCAACTCATACACAAATTGAATCGTGTTCTGCATGTGGACGTTGTCGTCTATCGCCCCGTGAATCAGCAGCAGTTTGCCACTAAGATCTTTTGCGGCGTGGACCGGTGAACTCTTTCGATAACCCTCCGCGTTGTTCTGTGGCGTTTGCATGTAACGCTCGGTGTAAATCGTGTCGTAGTCTCGCCAGTCGGCAACTGTTCCTCCCGCGATCCCCATACGAAAACTTTTGCTGTGAGTTAAGGCATAACTCGTCATAAAGCCGCCGTAGCTCCAACCCCAAATGCCTATGCGCGTGCCATCAACATAAGGCTGAGTCTTGAGCCAGGTCAGTCCGTCTTCGATATCACGCAGTTCCAGCTCACCAAAATTCTTATAGACAGGCCAGGCAGATTCTTCGCCCTTGCCACTCGCGGTCCGGTTGTCACAGATCCAGACGATGTAGCCTTTCTGGGCCAGCAATTGGTGCCACAGGTATGTGGTTGAGCCCCAGGCATTCCGAACCTGCGGCGCGTGCGGGCCGCCGTAAGTGAATTGCATTACCGGATACTTCTTCTTCGCATCGAAGTCGGGCGGTTTGATCATCATCGCTTCCATGTCAAAGCCGTCGCGGGTCTTTACGTGGAGCAAATCAACTTTCCCGAGCTTGTATTGCTTCAGCACCTCAGATTTATTCTCTTCAATGACCCGCACGAGCTTCCCATCCGAGTCAAACAAACGCGTCTGAGTAGGGTTATTTACGTCACTCCAAAAGTCGACAAAGTGGGTAGCGTCCGTATTGAACTCCACCCGATGAGCACCTTCGACATTGGTCAGCCTCGTGAGACCTGAGCCATCAATCTTTATTCGATAGGGCTGAGGCGCAATGTGACTCTGCGCCGTCGTCGTCATGTAGACGAGGCCTTTGTCTTCATCAACCGTTTCGAGCGAACGCACCTCCCACTTTCCATCTGTCACTTGTCGAATGAGTTTTCCGTCCTGGGCGTAATGGTAGAGATGTCGCCAGCCGTTGCGTACACTCTCCCAAAGGAAAGTCCCGTCCTTCAGCCAGTGAGGATTGTCGATGACTTCAACCCACGCCTTCGACGTCTCGCGAAACGCCGTGTTTGACTTCCCATCTTTGGCGTCGGCGAAATTCAAATCGAGAAACGACTGTTCGCGATTCTGAGCTTGATAGACAACTCTCTTACTGTCGGGCGTCCAGCTAACGCGGACGATCAGAAAGTCACTCGGTTGATACTTGTATGTGTCGATCCAACGGGTCGCACCGCCGGCCGCAGAGATCACACCAAGCTGAACGGTTGGATTAGGATCGCCGGCCTTGGGATAAGGGGTGATCTCGACGTTCTGGCGGTAGGGAATGTGATCGACGACAACGAACTCGTGGACCGGATTCTCGTCCAATCGCAAATAGGCGAGCATGGTTGAATCAGGGCTCCACCAGTAGGCTTCAAAATTGCCTCGGCCGTAGAGTTCTTCCTGATAGACCCAATCCAAACGACCGTTCAGAATCTTAGGACTTCCATCAGTAGTCAATCGTCGTTCGCGCTGGGTTGCGAGATCATAGACATACATGTTGTTCGCGCGCACGAAGCCAATCATGCCGTCGTTCGGACTAAATGTTTCGCCCACTTCTTCTTCGGGATTGTTGGTAACACGCAGCGCTTTGTCCGCGCCCAGCTCGTAATAAAAGAGGTCGTTGGCAAAACTGATCATCACCGCCGATTCGGTGGAATTGAAATCGTAAGAACCGCGATTGGCCAGCTGCTTCGCGTCCTGGGCCGAGATACCGGCGAGCGCTGCAAAGGCGGCTTCCATCTTCGCGGAATCAAGAAACGGCATGGCTTCGCCCGTCAGAGCGTTCACCTTTTGCAGCCGCGGCACGCCTCGCTTGGAAGTCTCATTCGTGAGGAGGTAGTGCTTGCCATCCTTTAGCCAACGGATGCTCGGGACGGTGCCGTTGAAGTTGACCTTCTTAACGGGATCGAAGATGTCGTCGATCGTCAGGAGCTTTTCCTGAGCAAGCGCAGGCACACAGAGCGCGAGCAGAAGAAGGGCGATTGATAATACGTCTTGTCGTTGTCTCACTTGGAATTAGCTCCTAGGTTCAAGAAACTCGCAACACAGCTAAGGGTGGCGAGCCACTACTTGCGGCTCTGCCACCCTCTGCTTGGTTCAAAGGTCAAAGAGCGTCAGACTCCCGGCATCGCTTTCTTAAGCGGCTTCAGCAGCAGAACGAGAACGACCGCCATTACTAGCGCACAACCTCCGAGGATGGCGAAGAAGCTCGACTGGAACCATTGGTCCCAGTAGACGCCGATCATCGTCAGCTTGTTGCCGATGGCCGTTGCCACAAACCAGCCGCCCATTAGAAGACCGCGCATTCTAATCGGCGCGACCTTCGAGACGAGCGACAGTCCCATCGGCGAGAGCATCAACTCACCGAGTGTCACTACGCCGTAGGCGATGATTAGCCACATCCAAGACACTCGGAACAGGTACGATTGCTTCATGATCGCAGGCGCATACTGCGCGACCTGCTGCTCACCCAGATGTTGCTTGAGCGCGGCCATCAACCTATCATGGCCCGTCTGCTTCTTTCCCTCCTGCTCCAGCTTTTGCAGAACCTCGTTGGAGACCCCTTCCGCTCTAAACTCCTCAGTGACCTTCCTCAATGCCTCATCGAACTTCGGCTGCCTGATCGAGAGCCAGTGCAAGATTGTGTTTATCACAGAAGGATTGTCGCCCTTGTAGTCCTTTAACTTCTCCAACCTTTGCACGACATCCTCGGGCACTCCCGCTGCTTTCAAGTTCTTCACTGACCTTTCAAGGGCCTGAGAATAATTTTCAATATCATACTTGTCATCCACTACTTCGGTCCGCATTTTTGCGAGCACGCCTTCAGGAACACCTTCCGTCTGGAGTCTCGAGATGACCTCCTCAGGAACAGCTTTCGCCCCCAGTTTTGCGACCACATCGTTCGGGACACCCTCCGACCGCAGATTATTCAACGATCGATCTGTGATCCTGTAGGCGCCTGAAGCGTACATGGCTTCGTTTGGGGTCGTGTTCTCGCCAACTCGCGCGGCGGCGAACAGGATAAAGAAAGAGAGTCCGGTTAACGTCATACCGATCGCCATCTTCGTCGGCGTCGCAGGTTCCTTGCCCTTAAGATCGAGAAACTTCCAAAACCACACCAGCGGGAAAGTAAGCGCTATGACCCAGAGAGGGTTAATCGCATTCGAGATCGTGCCAGAAAAGGTCCATTCGGTGTTGTCGTTGGCCCAGTAAGTCAAAGTCGAGCCGTTCTGGTGGAAGACCATCCAGAAAACGATGACGATGGCGAAGATCACCAGCAGCGCGAAGACGCGCTTGGATTCAGGCACGGAATCCATCACGCTCGCGCGCGCCGCAGAGGCACGAGCGGACATATTGCCCGGCGTGGTTGGGGTTCGTTCTTCGCCAGCACCCTGCCGACTTACACCCTTTGGCGGTGCGTCGGCAGTAACCGGCGCAACATCTCCCGCCGGTTGTTCGAGAATCGCACCGCGCTTCGGCTCGTCAACGTACTTCTGAAACTTCCAGAGGATGAAGACGGAGATGATCATTCCGAAAGCGGCGACCGCGAACGCTGGGTGGTTGCCCACGCTTCGCTTCACGATTTCCATCGCGATCGGCGCGGCGGCGGCCCCGACGTTGATGCCCATGTAAAAGATGTTGTAGGCACGATCCTTGAGGTGGCTGCCTTCAGGATAGAGATTGCCGACCATTGTCGACACGTTTGGCTTGAAAAGGCCGTTCCCGATCACGAGGCACGTCAGCGCGGCATAGACGGCTGGCATCGAGCGAATAGAAAGCAAACCGTGACCGGCCATGAAGAAAAGTCCGCCGATCATTACTGCCCTGCGGTAGCCGAGTTTCTTGTCGGCCAGCCAACCGCCGATGAGCGGGCTGGCGTAAACGAACATCAGATAGTTCGCGTAAAGCCCTGTCGCCCGTGCGGCTGACCACCCGAAGCCCTCATCCGGGTTTTGCAAATAAAGCGTGAACAACGCCAGCATCGAATAGAAACTGAAACGCTCCCACATCTCTGTGGCAAAGAGCACGTACAGGCCCTTGGGATGCTTATCAATGTGGGATATTCCAGGACTGCTTAGGGTATTGGCCGTAGCCATAGCTCTAGCTCCTTCAGTCTTTGGACTTAACGACAAAATCAGGGGAGTTGCGGGTGACTATGCCACGCATTCAGCCAAAGATAATGCTGACCTGTCAAGGCCCGTTACTACATGTCCGGTTCGAACGGTTTTGTGGATCGCTAGTCAACCAGGTACTTCGGTTGGCTCACTGACGTTGGGACCTGCTGCGCACTAGCTCGGCGCCTTCCACTCCAAGAGAAATAACGACACTTCAAAAAAATCTATTGCATCCCGGCTGGTCTGGTGTTATAAGGCGCATGTTATCGCTAACATCCCAGCGAATATGCCATGACAAGAGAGTCGAAAAAGCCAGTTACTCTTTCGGATATCGCCGCTACGGCTGGCGTAACGTCGATGACGGTGTCCCGCGTACTTAATAAAAAGGGCTACGTTCATGCGGAAACTCGCGAGAGGGTTTTGCGCGTAGTGCGCGAGATGAGCTACCGGCGCAATGGCTTGGCTCGCGGTCTAAAACGTCAACGCACGGAAACGATCGGCCTGGTCCTCGGAGACATTGCCAATCCGTTTGCCGCGGAGTTAAGTCGAGGTGTACGCGAAGTTTTGGAGCAACGCGGCTACACGCTCTTTATCTGCATTAGCGAACACAGCGCTAAAGAGGATGTCGAGGCTTTTGATTCGCTCGCCGATCACCGCGCCGACGGAATAATCGTCGCAACTCGCGCTTCAAGACTCGGTAACGAGAAACTCGAGAACTTGATTGAGTCAGGCCTTCCCGTGTCGCTGATTGGTAGAGACTTCCGCCATCCACTCGCCGACCTCGTGATAGCTGACAATCTCAAAGGTGGCTACGAAGCCACCAGGCATCTGATTGAGACAGGTCGCCGGCGCATAGGCTTTATTGGGGTTTCGTTGACTAAGAATGTCGCACTACGTCGGTTTCAGGGCTACCTTGCCGCGCTTGAAGAACATGGCATTCCCATTCAAGAGGAATTCATCGTCGGTCCCCGCAACGCAGCAGGCGATCAGATGCCGGGATACTCCACTGAGGAAATCGGCTACGAAGGCATGTCGCAATTGTTGTCGTTGTCAGAGAGACCTACCGCAGTCTTTGCGAGAAACGACTTCACAGCCGTCGGCGCGCTTAATGCCATCAAGCAGGCTGGGCTGAGCGTCCCGGAGGATATTGCGGTAGTTGGATACGACGACATTCCTCTCGCAGCCCACATGTCTCCTCCGCTTACTACAGTCCGGCAGCCAACTCGTGCACAAGGCCGCGTTGCGGCTGAATTCCTGCTCCGCCGAATTGAAGAAGGTCTGCAGCTTCCTCGCGAGGAAAGAGTCTTTCAGTGCCAGTTAGTAGTTCGAGAATCAACCAACGGCAACATAAAAGCTTCGTAAGACAAGCGTAGTAGTTCCAATAGAGAGACGCTTTGAAAACCTATTCCATTAGGCTTTTTCAGTTTTGTTTGTGTTAGCGATAACAGTGCCCTGAGGCTCGTGTCCAAGCTGCTGCCGCCGGCCGCGTTATCCCGGAATTCCACCCAGACGAAGGAGATTACGGTCATGGTAAAACGAGCAAAGTTTATGTCGCGATGTTTGTTAGCCACTTACCAATCGGTTCGGGCGTTCAAAGGAAGACGTCTTAAGGCTTTTGCTGCGTCCTTACTGGTGATTGCGGCGCTCGGAGCTCTCGCGAGACCGGCCAGCGCGCAACAGATTAATGCCACCCTTTCGGGCTTCGTCTCGGACGCAAACAAGTCCCTAATTCCCAACGCTAGTGTCACGGTTGAAAGCACACCACTTGCCATCAAGCGTTCCGCGACAACCAATGCAGAAGGCTATTTTATCGTAGCCAGCTTGCCTGTCGGTGAATATCGACTCAGCGTCGAAGCTGAAGGGTTCGCCACTTATGTTAGAGAAAATGTGAAGGTGGATGTCGGCAATACGCTTTCGCTAACCATAACCCTCGGGGTTAAAGAGATCAGCCAACAGGTCAGCGTCACTGATACGGTCTATCAGTCAATCAATAAAGACAATGCGAATGTGGAAACGCTGATCTCGGGGACGCAGGTGACCGAACTTTCTCTCAACGGACGCAATTGGGCGCAACTCGTCAACCTCGCTCCAGGGACCAGTGCGCTCATCAACGACTCGCAACAAGGAACCAGTGTTCGCATCGACGATACGGCGATTAATGGTTTGCGGCGTCGCACTGCCCCGACTCTCGATGGCATCAGCAACGTGGATCATGGATCGGTCGGAACACAGGTAAACAACATTAGCGTCGACGCAATTCAGGAATTCAAACTCGTCTCGAGCCCTTACAGCGCGGAATATGGGTCGCAAGCCGGTCCAGCCATCAACGTAGTCACCAAACGCGGGACCGCCGAGTTTCACGGCTCTGCCTTCGAATTCATCCGGCACGACTCACTGAATGCATTTCCGTGGGAAAGTAAACGGGTCACAACTCGAGCTCCGGAAAAATCTTATCTGCGCTTTAACAACTTCGGTGGGTTTCTTGGCGGGCCCGCTTACAAGAACAAGCTTTTCTTTTTTGGTGGCATGGAGTTTAAGCGCCCGCGTACAGGACGAACTATCAGTGAACTCGTACCAACGGAGGCCATGCGCAACGGCGACTTCAGCGCATTTCTTCCAGCCGGTTTGCCGGCCGGTAATACTTCCTGCGCTCCGGCCGGCTTCACGATACCGGCCGGCAAATTCATCCTGTGTGATAAGTCAGCGTCAACGAATGGCGTCGCTTTCCCTGGCAACGTAATCCCTCTCGCCAAGCGTTCTCCAAATGGCGTGGCACTGATGAAGCTGTTTCCGCGCGCCAACGCCGGTCTCGACAGTTACATCGCCGCCCCGATCACGAAACGTGACGTGCGGCAGGAAGTCGGACGCCTCGACTATCAACCGACCCCTAACGTTACGATTTTCGCTCGCTGGATTCGGGATAAGTTTGATTCAGATAATCCGCTCGGCTCGAGTTTTGATAATCAGAACCTGCCCATCGCTCCTGATAATCACTTTCGCATCGGCAAGACTTTCCTTACCAGCTACACGCACGTGCTGACACCGACTATCGTCAACGAGGCACTCATTGCCTGGCAGCGTAACGATCAGGCCATCAGCTACCAGGATGAATCTCAAATCGCCCGCTCGACCTACGGCATAAACTTTACGGAGATTTTTGCCGAGAACCGTCTTGACAAGATTCCTGAGTTCTCAGTTCAGGGGTACGCGACACTTAGCGGCAACGGATTGCCCTACGTAATTGACGCGCGGAGTTGGGACTTGCGCGATAACTTCACCTGGGTTCGGGGCGATCACACTTTTCGTTTTGGCGGTCTCTTCATCAATAGCTACAAAGCTGAAAACACGCGCGTGCGCGACGGAGGCATATTGACTTTCAGCACTGGTTCCACCGCGGGCAACGCTTTTCGACCTCAGGACAGCGGCCATGCGCTCGCGAACATGTTGCTCGGCGCCTATGCGCGTTACACCGAAACCTCCAACACGACCAATGCTCCAACCTCCTACAACCAGCTTGAAGTTTATGCTAACGACCAGTGGCGCCTGAACAATCGCCTCAGTCTTACTCTGGGACTTCGGATGCAGTACATTCCGTGGCCCTATACAAGTCTGGGCAACATTGTCGGGTTTGATGCGACTCGTTTCGATCCGAGTAAGGCCCCACTCGCCGCCAACATCTCCGGTGGCGTAATCAATTTAACGGCAGACCCGACTGGCCAGCGAACGCGGGCTCAAGGCTTCTTTGATCCTTACAACGGGCTCGTCCTACCCAGCAACGCGGTTATTACCGATGCAAATCTTGAAAGACTCAGGACCGATCGACCGAGCGGGCTCGCTGAAAGTGGCGGAGCGATGTTTGCACCTCGCGTCGGTTTTGCGTGGGATCCATTTGGCACGGGCACCACGGTCATCCGTGGGGGAGGCGGGATCTATTACGATCGGACTTTGCTGAATCCAGTGCGTGATGCAGGCGTCAACGCTCCCTTTGCCACCGTAGCTACGATCACAAACGGTCGACAATTCACCACCCCTGCAAGTCTCTCGGGTCTATCGGGCTTTAATAACCCGCTCGATACACTCGGAGCTACTGGCACCGGAAGACCACTCGTTCAGGCTCTGACTGTTTTCGATTTCGACATGCCACCAGGTGCGGTCTACGCATACAGTCTGGGAATTCAGCGTCAACTACCGTGGAACTTCGTCGTTGATTTGAGTTATGTCGGGAACCAGGCACGTCACTTAACGCATCGACGAGATATTAACTACGTGTTGCCGGAGGTGGCTTTGGCGCGCAATCCAACGACAGGACAATTCATAAACGCGGCAACCGACACGGTGCGTCAGTATCTCGGCTACAGTACGATTCGGGTCCAGGAAAACACCGGATCGTCGAGCTACAACTCAATGCAATTGAGCTTGCAGAAGCGCGTTTCGCGTGGATTCACGATGAGCCTAGCCTACACGTTGAGCAAAGCCCTGACCAACTTTGATGTCGAAACTTCTGATCTGCGAGTACCTTTTGACGCGCGACTCGATAAGAGTAATGCGAACTTCGATCGCCGGCATGTCCTGGCAATGAGTTACGTCTATGAGTTGCCCTTCTTCAACAAGAGTCAGAGTTTAGCCAGACACTTGTTAGGCGGTTGGCAGGTTTCCGGCACCACGACGTTGCAAAGCGGAACTTACGTCAATATCAGTGGCGGGAGCCGAGCATCCACTTCTCCGAGTAACGGGTACGGCTCAAACATGGATCTCATCGGTGATTGGCAAGCAGTGCCCGGTGGACAATCGCCGACGCCAGTTTTCGACGCCAGCGGAAACTACACCAGCGGTGGCTGGATAAATCGCGCGGCCTTTACCGGGCGGGTTGGGTTGATTGGCACCACGCCACGCAACCTCTTCCAAATGCCAGGTACACAAAATTTCAACCTATCGCTAATGAAGCGCGTGAGGCTTAGCGAGCAGGTTAGATTGCAATTACGTGCAGAGGTCTTCAACCTGTTCAACCATCCAAACTACCGCACACTGGTTACGAATTTCAGCGCGGCGAACTTCGGCGCTCTGACTGAGACTGACGAACCAAGAGTCATCCAGCTGGGCATCAAGCTTCTGTTCTAAAAGAAGCCGTTGATAGGGCCGCCACGCTTCGACGGGGCCGGATGCTAACTGAGCTAAGCGTTTTTCAGAATAATCATCGAGACTGACAAGATGGCGCTTGACCTGTCGAGAAATGAGATCGTTCCGAGTGTGTCAGGATTCAAGATTGTCGGCCTGCGCTGGTGGATTGTCGGGCTGGTTTTTCTCGCCACACTAATCAACTACATCGATCGGCTGACCATCTCTGTGCTGGCGCCCGTCATAACTCGTGATCTCAATTTGGATCGTTTCCAGTATGCCAGCATCGCGACCTGGTTTCTGCTGGCCTATACCATCAGCCAGGGACTCTCAGGAAAGCTCTATGACCGCATTGGCACGCGCCGAGGTTTCGCGGTTTCGATCTCAGTTTGGTCGCTGGCTGCGATGTGCCACTCGTTTGCACGCGGGATCGCTGGACTAAGTCTGTTTCGATTCATCCTTGGCCTTGGAGAGGCCGGTAACTGGCCCGGGGCGGCAAAGACAATTGCCGAATGGTTTCCCGTCCGGCAGCGCGCTTTCGGAATGGCCATCTTTAATAGTGGCGCAGCGATTGGATCGGTCGTTGCCCCACCATTGATTGTTTGGTTGCAACTCACATTTGGTTGGCAAACGACGTTTCTGGTAACTGGAGTTCTGGGGTTTCTCTGGCTCGGTCTCTGGCTGTTGTTTTACGAAAGGCCTGAAAAACATCCCTGGCTGACCAGTGAAGAACTGAAACTGATTCGAGGAAACTCTCAGAACCAATCCGATAAAGCTCCTGACAGTGGCTCTCACCAAACCATTCCTATTCACGAACCTCGGGTTAATTCTCAAGGCACTGTGCCCAGCGTTCCTTTTTCCGCCAGATGGCGCGATCTAATTCGCTATCGGCAAGTCTGGGGAATCGTCATCAGTCGGTTCTTTACTGATCCGATCTGGTGGTTGTACATCACCTGGTTGCCGCTCTACTTGTCAGATGTGCGGGGCTTCGACTTAAAACAGATCGCCCTGTTCGCGTGGGTGCCTTACGTTGCGGCAGACGCGGGCAGTCTATTCGGAGGGTGGCTGTCCGGCCACCTGATAGGCCGCGGTTGGTCGGTAAATCGGGCGCGCAAGTCGGTCATCCTGTTCGCGGCGCTTCTAATGCCCGCCGGTATCTTCGCTGCTTTCGCCCACAACCCGCTCACGGCTCTTGCCTTGATTGGTGTAGTTCTGTTTGGCTTCCAGGTTTGGATTAACAATGTGCAGACGCTCCCAAGCGATTTTTTCCCTGACCAGGTGGTGGGCTCGGTTGCTGGCCTGGGCGGTACCGGTGCCGGATTGGGAGCGATGTTGTTTACTTTGACTACCGGTTGGGTCGTAAAACACTTTTCGTATGTCCCGATTCTGGTGGTTGCGGGATTACTCGCGCCACTCGGGACATTCGTTTTGTTTGCGGTGAGTGGACCAATAAAGCGTATCGATCAAGAACCAGCTATCACCGGAATAGATTAGGAGAGATTTCATGATTACAGAATCAAGTATGATCCAGGTAGAGAGTGAAATGGACAGTGATAAGGAATTGGCCGGCAAGGTCGCCCTGGTAACTGGCGCTTCCAGCGGAATAGGTCACGCAATCGCTGTCGAATTGGCCAGACGAGGCGCCAGCGTCTGTATTAACTTTCACCGTAATGAAGCCGGCGCAAAAGAGGCGCGCGACAAGATTCGCTCCGACGGTGGCCGTGCCCTGGTCACGCAGGCGAATGTTACACGTGGCCCAGCAGTAAAAGACCTGATCGATCGCACGATAAGTGAATTTGGTCCCATCGATATTCTTGTTAACAATGCGGGTTCACTGCTCGAGCGGGTTCGTCTAGTCGAGATGACCGAAAAGCAGTGGGATGACGTCATCGATCTAAATCTGAAGAGTGCATTCCTGTGCTGTCGGGCCGCTGCGCCATCCATGATCGAGCGTAAGACGGGTGCAATCATTAATGTTGCCTCAATTGCAGGCCGCAACGGTGGGGCCCTCGGGTCGCTACACTATTCCACGGCTAAGGGTGGCTTGATCACTTTCACAAAAGGATTGGCCAAGGAACTGGCGCCTTTCGGAGTTCGCGTTAATGGAGTGTCCCCCGGCGTTATTGATACACCTTTTCACGAACAATTCTCGACTCCGGAAATGATGAAGGCTTACGTCAGCATGATTCCGCTAGGCCGGATCGGAACGCCGATCGAAGTAGCAAAAGTTGTAGCTTTTCTCGCTTCGGATTCCGCTAGCTTTCTGGCGGGTGAAACAATTGAAATCAACGGCGGGATGCTAATGCTGTGAGTTGCTGCATTCAAAGCGAGCGATAACGTTCATGGGCAAAGCTACCAATCGGAGCACCAGGTTCGCAGCCGTCATGCGGGTTCTACACTGCGCGACGTTCGTTGTAGTTTTCTTTAATCCGGCCGCGTTAAGACTCGTCGAAGCTCAAGATGCAACCGAAGCGCTTGGTCCAAAAGATAATCCTGGAGGCGCTAAGAGCCGCGTTCCCCACCCGCTCGTTGCGCTCATGTCCAGCACTAACTCAGAACTCCGACCGGAACTGGTTGGTAAGCATCCTCGCGTTTACGTAACCAATGAAGTCTTGGACGAACTGAGACGTCGGGCACGCTCAACGCATAAGGCGCTTTGGCAACCCGTGGTCCAACGCGTGCGAGCTTTGGCGATGAACCCACCTGCCCCGCCGGCGCAAGAACGCCGCGCTCAGAATCAGGTCGGCATCGCTATCGCTGAAGTAGCACTTGTTTATAAGATCGAACGCGATCCCAAGTATCTGGAAGCTGCTAAGCGCTACATGGACGCCGCCGTCAGCTATGACGTCTGGGGCTACACATACAACAAACCCAATGTTGACTTAGCCGCTGGTCATTTGCTTTACGGGCTGGGCTGGGGCTATGACCTGCTGTACCACGATCTAACTTTAGAGGAACGGCAACGCTATCGAGAGAAGTTAATCAAGCAAGCGCAGCTTCTGGCTGATTACTATCAACCTAAACCTGGCCGAACGTTTTCCTATAGTCAAAACCATGTCTTCATTCCCATCGCCGGGCTCGGAGTGACGGCCTATGCGCTTTATGACGAGGTGCCAGAAGCTAAGAACTGGGCCAAACTCGCCCGAGCAATCTATGATCGTGTTTTGGCTACCTACTCACCTGACGGCTATTACTACGAAGGTTTTGAATATTGGATATTTTCCACGCCCTGGCTGATCCACTATCTTGATGCACATGCACATGCTACCGGCGAAGACTTGTATGATCGATCCGGCTTTCGTCAGATGTACAAATATGTCGCGCACTCTATGCTGCCTGCTGGAAAGTATGTGTTCGATTTTGGAGACATCTTCGAAGGACCTCTGACGCGAGCGGGACGTGGAGAAGAATACAAACGGACGCATCCAGGAGGTAGGTTTCACACCAACTACAACTTGCTTTACCGGATTGCCCAGCGATTTAAAGACCGTCAGGCCCAAGGCGTTGCCGTCTGGTTGAGAGAAATGGACCAGGTTAACGCCGAAGATTTTTGGTCACTTATCTGGTACGACGCGGACCTGAAACCAATGCCAATCGACAAGCAACCCACGTGGCATTATTTTTCTGATCACGAAGTCTTTTACTGGCGAAGCGACTGGACCAAACAGGCGACTGCGTTCGCCTTCAAATGCGGGCCGCCAGAAGGTCATCATGCAGCGAACCTTAAACAGCGATTCTCCGACTGGCACCTGTCGCAGGGCCACGCACATCCCGATGCAAACAGTTTCATAATTTCAGCCGGCGGAGAATATCTGACCGGCGACTCTGGGTATGCCGGCGTACCCCTCACCGAACATCACAACACATTGTTAATAGACGGTAAGGGGCAAGCTAAAGAAGGACAGGGCCACAATGCCTTTGAGAAAGTTTCCTACTCAAGACTTGACCAGATCCGTATTTCGGCTATTCAGGTTAAAAAGGATCGCGTTGTCGTGCGAGGAAATGCCACGAGTGCCTATGAGCCAGTGATTGGAGTCAGGAGATTCGTTCGCGATTTCGAGTATGATCGTCTCAGAGGGTTCACGATAGTCGATGAGGTAGAGACGCAGCGACCGGCCATAATTTCATCTTTGCTACACTCCGATACTACTTTTGAGCAAGAGGCTGGCCACCGATTTGTCACGAATGTTTCGGCCAAGAAACTACGCATCGATGTGCTCGCGCCCCAAAGACCTAATACCTCAATTGAAGCGAATATTCTCACAGCGGCGGGGGCACCAGGTTCAGTTGATAAAGGTCAGCGGCAACAACGCGGTCAAAAACTTACAATCTCAACTAATCAGCCTGTAACGGCTGCACGTTTCCAGCTGCGACTGAGTATTCACTGATTAGTTACTTACGCGGCGCAAGCTGGAGCTCGAAGCGAACTTCTCCCTTATCAGTCAGTCCGGTGCGCTTCCATCCGAGGTGTTCGTAGAAACCTTCTGCTCGCGTACCTGGCGCCGTTGATAACCAAATTTTCGAACACTCCTTTTGTCCTAACCAGCTGACGGCACAATCCAGCAGCGACCGACCCAGGCCTTTGCCCTCCCATTCGGGCAACAGGAAAAGCGCCCAGATTGAGCTATCCGGCAAGTCGGCCATGCTGAAGCCGACGATTGATTCTCCGTCGATGGCTACCCAGCCTCGGCCTCGCGTGTCGAGTGCAGCCAAAAGGCGTTCGCGCGGAATCGTCGACGACAATTGATTTTCGCGAACAAGTCCACGAATCCTCTCCAGTTCGAAAACATCTTCGAAAGTTGCTCGGCGAAAGGTAATCATCCTGTTTCGAGTCCGCGATCGCGGCCAGCATCATTCATTTCTTGAGAAACTCCGTGGCAAGGCGAACAACTGGTCTGCGCGATCCAAAACCGCTCCTCTTAAAACAAAAAGCCCGACAAGATTACCTTGTCGGACTTCAATATCGGAATCCCCGTTTGTCGAAACGCTTAGCGCTTAACTATTCGATTACCATCGCCTCAGCTGCGCCCCTGGAAAGATCGAAGGCAACCAGGATGTCGTTTGGAGTCGGCACCGGATGATGCGTCTGCCCGTAACGCGATGTGATCTTTCGAACGTAGTTCTGTGTCTCTTTGTAGGGTGGAATGCCATTGTATTTGGCAACAGCACCTTCTCCCGCGTTGTAACCGGCCAGCGCCAACGAAATGTCGCCATCGAACCGCTTCAGCAGCCAGGCCAGATATTTCGTTCCCGCCTTAACGTTCGCTTCGGAGTCATTGGAATCTTTGCAGCCAAATCGACGCGCCGTATCGGGCATCAACTGCATCAACCCCTGCGCTCCCGCGTGAGACACCGCCTGCACTCTGTATTTGGATTCCTGCCAGATAACCGCATGCGTGAACCGTGGATCAATACCCTCACGCTGACTGGCGCGATAGATAATGCGATCAAGATCAGCGTCACCCGACGACGGCATGTCGCCAGGTATGATCTCTACCGGATTGGCATTGACTGAAGGTGCGAAAGCAGGACTAAAAAATATCCCACCGAGGTTAGTAAAAAGGAAAAGTGCGACCAGGGCAAAAGGGGCAAACTTGGCAGAGCGCAAGTGGGGCATACGGGGAAACTTCTTCATTCCTAGTTCTCCATGTGAGCGATGACCGAGGGTCATCAAAAGTTAATTTCTACGTCGAGTTGCTCATGGTGGACGATTCAAAGAACCTGAGGGACTTGAAATCGAGGACCGCGACTCTGATGGAATGGGGCCTTACATAGGTTGCTTTTTGATAACAATCGTTTCGCAGCTAAGTTATTGAGTTTAGATGTACTTAAATGACGCACCGATCAGGCGCTGGAGGTGGCGTTTCCGTCAATTCGTTCAGATTGAAAGGTGACCTTTGAGAGCCCTTTGTCAGCCTTTGTCGGTCACATTGGCTCGATTTATTTCGATTGGTCTTTTTTGGTGTTACGAATTCAAACGTTGGCCAATGCCCTTAGCACCAGACTGGCCCGCGCTTGACACGCCCACCTGCTGCGCGTATAAGCACGAATGACAAACGTGGTGAGTTAAGGCGACTTGCGGCCACGTAAAAAAACCCGCTAAACAGCTCGGATCGGTCCGAAAGGACAGTCCCGAAAACTTCAGGAATCATGAAGTCCCGCGTTGTTTAGCGCGGGACTTTTATTATTGCCGATTTCCGATTGCCAATTGCCAATTGGCAAGTAGCAACGAGGCCACACCTCGGCGTACTGTCGGTAATGCCAATATACGGTTAGAGCTTAACGGCACGTGATGGGCAGAGATTCCAATCGGCAATTGGCAATCGGCAATCGGCAATGATCACAATGGATCCCTTTAGAGAACTTCTCGATTCTGACCGCATCCACGTCTTCGACGGGGCGATGGGCACAATGCTCTACGCTAAGGGCGTCTACATCAACCGCTGTTACGATGAACTGAACCTTAGCAACCCTGACCTGGTTCGCGAGATTCACACGGAGTACATCCGCGCCGGCGCCGACATCATTGAGACGAACACCTTCGGCGCCACCGCCAACAAACTAAATCAGTATGGCCTCGAAGCAAATCTCCACGAAATCAACGCAACTGCTGCGCGCATTGCCAGGCAAGCCGCGGCGGATCGAGCCTATGTAGCCGGAGCGATTGGACCACTTGGTCTGAGAATTGAACCCTACGGACCAACCTCATTTGACGAAGCGAAGGAAATGTTCAAGGCACAGGCCTCCGGTCTGCTCGAGGGAGGAGTTGATCTCTTCCTGGTGGAAACGTTTTCTGACATCTCGGAAATTCATCAAGCAATACGAGCAATTCGGGAGTTGTGTGATCTGCCCATCATCGCCCAGATGACGATCATGACTGACGGGAACACGACTTTCGGCACCACGCCTGAGGCCTTCACCGCTAACCTCGACGAGTGGGGAGCTGACGTGATTGGCCTGAACTGCGGGGTTGGTCCGGCAATCATTTTGGGCGCCCTGGAAAAGATGCGCTCGGTTACCAAGAAGAAGCTGGCTGCCCAACCTAACGCGGGACTGCCACGCGACGTCCAGGGCCGGCAGTTCTACATGTGTTCACCGGAATACATGTCGAAGTTTGCCAAGAGGTTTATCCAGGCGGGCGCGAAGTTCATTGGTGGCTGCTGCGGTACCACGCCGGCGCATATCAAGTTGATCTCAGACGCTGTGCGCGCCGCTTCTCCACGGGCGCAAAAATTTGTGACCTCTTCCGGGCCACTCGCTCAGGTTGAAGAAGTCCTGCCGTCCGATGTCGAAGTGGTTCCCCCGGCTGAACGGTCTAAGTGGGGACGAAAGATCGCTCTCGGGGAGTTTGTGACGTCCGTAGAGGTTTTGCCGCCGAAGGGAGTTGATGCGCAAAAGACGCTCGATTCAATTCGGTTGCTGAAAGACGCCGGCGTCGATGGTGTCAACATCCCTGATGGAGCGCGAGCCCAATCTCGGATGAGTGCGATGGCCACGGCAGTGCTGGTGGAGCAACAGATAGGCATTGAGTCAGTCCTGCACTATTGCTGCCGCGATCGAAATTTGTTGGGAATGATGTCAGACCTGCTGGGCGCCTCAGCACTAGGTATTAGAAATCTGTTGTTGATTACGGGCGACCCGCCGAAGATGGGCCCCTATCCAGACGCGACCGCAGTTTTCGATATTGACGCTATCGGTCTTACTAACATGGTGAACAAGCTGAACCATGGCCTGGACATTGGCAACAATCCGATTGGTCAACCAACTGCGTTCTGCATTGGTGTAGGAGTCAATCCCGGTGCTATCAATCCGGAAGAAGAGCTTCGTCGTTTCGAATATAAAGTCGAGGCAGGGGCTCAATACGCGATCACGCAACCGGTGTTCGATACCGAACAACTTCTCGAATTCATCAGGAGCATTGAACACGTTCGCATTCCGATCATTGCCGGCATTTGGCCGCTGGTGTCGTTTCGCAACGCAGAGTTTCTGCACAACGAAGTTCCCGGTGTGCGCGTCACGTCTGCAATTATGGAGCGCATGCGCGCCGCCTCGGCGATCAGCAAGGAAGCCGGCCGCGATGAAGGATTGAAGATTGCGCGCGAATCGCTATTGGAGGTTCGTGACCAAATCCACGGGGTACAGGTGTCGGCCCCGTTTGGAAATGTGAAGTACGCGCTCGAAGTGTTTGAGGTGCTGGAAGAATTTGACACAAGCAAGGAAGCCGTAACCCGTCACCTATAGTTTCGGGGCTTCGTTTAACTTGTTGACTCGCCATTGCGACCTTCCCGACTGAAATAGCGATCTACCACTGATACTAGGTTTCGTATGCTTTCGTCCGTGCGACCCTGCGCCTCGTTTAGCCTGATTTGGGAGTCGACCAACGCTGCGATCCTCTCATCCACACCTTCGAATCTTCTCAAGCTGGCATTTGCGAAACGGGTAACGATGTCTTCAAGCTGGCCCAACCTGGCCTCAGACTGTGCCTGCTGCTCAAGCATGGACTCCATCTTCTTTTCGAATTCTTCGTTACTCATGACTCCAGTCTAAACGAATTGTCCGGTTCGAACCGAGAAGCCGCCGCCACCGAAACATCGAAGCCAGTTCCAGTGCGGAAATCCCTCCCGACTCTCATCCGGCCACTACTCGGCTCGCCTTACTCAGGCCAAATGGAATTCAGCAATGCGGCCAGCCGATATCCGCCCCAGGCCACTCGCTTCCGCACGACCCTTACGGCGGTCTTCTTGTATGGCGAAGTCGGCTTTGTGCCGTTCTTGATACCTCGGTACGCCACTCCTTTGGCAAGTTCAAAGCTCTCGTCTGCCCAGCCGCTAAAGTTGAGCGGATCATCCAATTCCAATTTCGCGTCAGTGGCGGGATTTCCTACCCTTGCCTTTGCTGCTGCCGCAGGAATTTGACTTAGCGGTGGCGGCGCGAAATCTGGTCCCGTCTTCGGAAAAGTTTCAATGCCGCCATCCCAGAAACTGTGGAGGTTGGTTTTCTTCAGCTCGCCTCGCTTATCGCGAACCATGATTGACACCAGATTGCCGCCCCGATCTCCTTCGGGATTAGCGCTACTGACCCTGGTGGCACAGTGAAGTGGTTGATGAATGTCACCGACAAAGTGGATGATGAGCCGCAACGCTTGAGCTTGCGCGTTCTTGTCAGTGCTGGTCTTGAGTATGTTTACGTTGTCCTCAAGGCCTTTGACTATGTTGTCTGGCTCAGGCAAGTCAGCAGGCAACGCGGTGCCATCGATTGAGAATGGCTTATCGATGAAGTGAAGCACTTTGAAGGAATCAAACTCAGGGAAGGGCCTGAGGTCGTCTGCCCAGTGGGCGGCATCTACGAAGTTTGTGCTTTTCGCGGTCATCTCGGCGGGAGCTATCTTAATCGCGAGTAACTCCATTGCTCTCGCTTTCGCTTTGGGATTCAGCCGGTTGTAAGCGATGTGGGCCGTCATCATGTGCCCGCCAGCCGACCAACCCAGGGAGATCAATGGCGTGCCCAGGATAAGGAAGGCCACAACAAATGCGATTCCGCGTTTGAATCGCCGGCGATTGTTTTCGTTCTGGAGTTTCAAAATTGACAACGCAAACAAAAGCGACAAAGGTAGCTGCATTAACAAGCCCGCACGGCGTTCTGACTGATTACTAATTTTCATTGCTGTATCTCAACCTCTCCTGCACTAGTCAACTACCTGGAGAAAACGATCCACTAAGTCACACGAAACTACACTAAGCGAATTTGTGTCAGTTCGTGTGACTTCGTGGATCGTTTCATCAATAAGAATGTTTTGTTCAAACAGCCAAAAGGAGAAACACACAAAACGCGGGTCATTCTACTTTCGCTGATAGACAATCCTTCCGTTTACGATTGTGTAAAGAACCTCGGTCTTGAGCAGCTCGCTGGGTGCGATCCGCAGCAGATTCTTTGACAACACCGTTAGGTCCGCAAACTTCCCAACCTCAATCGACCCTTTGATGTTCTCCTCAAAATTCGCATAAGCCGTATTGTACGTGTAGGCCTTGATCGCATCCTCGATACTGATTCGCTCATCCGGAAACCATCCGGTTTCAGGCTTGCCATTCGTGGTTTGGCGCCTGACGGCGGCGTAAAGACCAAGCATAGGATTGATCGGATATTCCGACGCAGATGTTCCGGGCCAATCCGTTCCGAAGCTTAAGACGGCGCCACTCGATTGAATGCTCTTGAAAGCGTATGCACCTTTGCTTCTTTCGTGACCAATCCTCTCCTCCATCCATCTCATGTCATCGCTTAGATGGAACGGCTGAACTTCCGCGACAATGCCAAGCTGGCCCAGGCGTTTGAAGTCCTGGGGTGCGAGCACCTGCGCGTGGACCAATCGAAAGCGCCGATCACGTTTGCCGTTTTGTTTATCCAACTCTTCGAGATAGTTGAGTAGCAAATGATTTGCTTCGTCACCGATGGCGTGCACGGTGAGCTGAAGTCCGGCATGGTCGGCTGCCAGCATGTAACCGAGAAACTTGCCTGCGACAAATTCACCTTTTTCATTGACCATCAGTTGGCGCCAGCGACCGCGGTTGCCAGCATCGTTTGAGTAGGGTTGAAAGAAACGCGCCGTACTTGTCCCCATGATGCCGTCGACATGTCCCTTCAATGCGCCCAGACGAATCCACTCATCGCCTGAACCAACTCGTATTCCCTGATCGGAGAGTTCCTTCCAACGGTCCAAAAAAGGACGGAAATGAACCCGCACAGTCAGTTCACCTTTGCGGTGAAGCTCTCGATAGATGTCGAGTTGAGTCTCGTCAGACATGTCGCTGACGTTGGTAACGCCGGCTCTGGCGATTTCCTTCAGTGCATTCTTCGTCTGCTGAATTCGCCGCTCCCTCGAAAAGCTTCGGGGCACTACCGAGCTGAACAATTTGGCTACACCCTTCCCGCGAAGATGACCGTCGAAGCGGCCCTGGCTGTTCTTTAGAAACTCGACGTCGGCCTGGGAAGCGTTCAAGTCAATTCTCGCAGCTCTTAGCGCAGCTCGATTGACAGCAAACTGACTGTCATCGAATCTCCGGATAAACATTGGGTAATCGGCAGTCAGATCCTCAACTAGCTTCATATCGGGAGCGAAGGGCTCGCGCCGCTGCCCGCCTGCACTTCCCGCAGCCCATTGGTCATATGCGCCCCAAAACCCGCCAACGATCCATTCGCCCTTTGGCAGCCGCGCAATCACTTCGCGGACGCGGGCCACAAACTCCTCCTGCGTCGAGACGGCCATGATGTTGAATTCAAGGAACTGTGCTGCGGATGCGAAGTGGACGTGATTATCGTTGAATCCGGGAGTCACAAGACTTCCTCGGAGATCAATCACTTGCGTTTTCGAACCACGCAGCTTGAGCGCCGCTTGATTGGAGCCCACAACAACTAACCTACCATCCCGGATCGCGACGGCTTGCGCGGTAGTGTTCTTGCTGTCAACTGTCCAGATGAAACCGTTGTGGAGGATTAGATCAGCGACCTGCTCGCGGGACGGCTGACCGCTGGTACGGACGGCTGGTCCAAGAGCCAGCAACGCTGATGAAATTAGAACCAGGAATTGTGCCTGAATGGATTTGCTCATTTTACGTCTCCCGAAAGGAACCAAGACGCAATGCTCGCGGGTTCGCAAATCGTACCATCGAATCGGGCCGAAACTCTCAGCCTGTTTCACTCTTCCAGAGAATGTCGAAGCGCATTCTCAAGATGGGTGAAGGAGAACTGATATCCCGCTTTACTTAATCTCTTAGGTTCGCAGCGCTGACTCGACAGCAGCAGGGCGTCGGCCATTTCGCCAAATGCCAGTCGCACACCGAAAGCAGGAATGGGAAAGAAAGTCGGGCGCGAGAGTACCTTGCCAAGCGTTTTTGTGAACTCGGCATTTCTCACTGGAGTGGGAGCGACGAAATTCACCGGACCACGGACCGCGTCGTTGGTCAGCACAAAGCTGAGAGCGCCAATAACATCATCGAGCGCTATCCAACTCATCCACTGCTTGCCGCTTCCTACTCGCCCGCCTACGCCCATCCGAAATGGCGTCAACATCTTTGCCAGCGCGCCGCCATTTTTGCTGAGAATGATTCCGAATCGCGTGTTAACCACCCGAATTCCCTTCTCCGTAGCGTGTGCAGTGGCCTCTTCCCATTCGATACAGACATCGGCGAGGAAGTCGCGACCGGGCTGACTCTCCTCGGCAAGGATTTCATCACCGCGGTCGCCGTAATATCCAATCGCCGAAGCGCTAACGAGAGTCTTGGGGGGTTGTGTGAGGTTCGCCAGAGCGTCACTTAGCAGCTTGGTGCCTCTGACTCTGCTCTCTCGAATGCGACGTTTCTTTTCTTCGCTCCAACGCCCTTCGGCGATGCTCTCGCCGGCGAGATGCACCACTGCGTCAAATCCTTCGAGACGTGAAATCGCAATACTGTATCGATCAGGGCTCCACTCGACTTCGAAGTCGGTTCGCGGCGCTCGACGCACGAGGTGAAAGATCTCGTGGCCTTCCATTTCCAGGGACTTGAGCAAGGCAGTTCCCACCAGGCCATGGGATCCGCTGACCAGAATTTTCATCCGTGCGAGCCTCCGAAAGTAGATACGACGAGCCCGAAACTCGGTTTACAATATCTCCCTCGTTTCAATTTCTCAAATGCCAGTGTAACTCGCAATTTTGACTTGAGTTTTCGAACGACGGGTGTAAAATGCGCCTCCAAGAAGCCATCGGAATCCGCCAGACCTCACGAAGAACCTTATCAATTCGATCCTGAAGTCCGGCGTATCCAACCCGTCGATCAGTTGGCCTGGAAAACTGTCTTCTAGTTAGAGTTTTCCAACGGATCGGCACAACAGGAGGCAACCTCACCATGCTTCGCACAACAATTCTCGCCGCGTTTTGTCTGACTCCGGCGTTTTGCGTTATCAGTCATTCTCCGACGTCATCGGGCTCAAGTCCCCTTCTTCGACGAGTCACAAACACTGCCGAGGAAACGACCAACATAAATCCGTCAGTCAGCGGCGATGGCCGCTACGTCGCGTTTGAGTCGAGCGCAAATCTGCTGGGGATCGGCGGCCGGGCCGGGTTTCGAGCGTACCGGGTTGATCTCGCGGCCGAAGTGCCCTCACTTGCGCAGATGGGCGTTTCTCGCGCAGTGGCGCCCGCGGTCTCACAGGATGGTTCACGCATCGCGTTCGCTTCATGCGAAGACTTGCTGGGGACAAATGCCGATCGAAACTTTGAAATATTCCTATTCGACGGTTCCGCGTTAAGGCAAATCACAAATACAATTCCTGGTGGAACCTCTACCCGCCTTACCGATGGCAATTTTCAACCTTCGATCACCGACGACGGACATGTGATTGCATTCTCCTCGAATCGAAACCTCTCTGGCTCCAGTTCAGATCTCAATTTCGAGGTCGTCACTTTCGACATTGCCGCAAACCTTTTTACGCAGATTACCGATTCTACCCTTAGCGTGGGAGCGACTGATGCCAAGATCAGTGGAGACGGATCTCCCGTCGCTTTCATTCGACACGCGAATCACGAGCAGGCTGACGAACGAGATCTGATGCTGCATGATCGCATCACCGGTCTAGCTACAGAGCTGGTCAGCAATCAAACTTCACTGTCTCTAACTTATGGCCGCGCAATCAGTGACGACGGTTTGCGCGTCGTTTATTCCGTCGAATCTGTCGAGAACCAAAGCCAGGTATTTCTTTTTGACGGAAGATCGGATTCCACCAGACAAATTACTTCGTTACCCGTTCGGGCTGACGACGTTCCGCTCTTCCCAACAATCAGCGGCGATGGCAGACGAATCGCTTTTGCTACCAGACGCAATCCCGTCGGGAGCAACACAGATCGTAGCGTTGAACTGTTCTTGTTCGATATCCCAACTGCCCGGCTAAACCAACTGACCAATGCCCCCGCCGCCACCCACGCCGATGTAGTGTCTTCGCTTAACGATGATGGCTCCCTGGTTGTGTTCAACTTTCCGCGCGTGCTTTCCGGACCAGTTTCGTCAAACGACTTTGCGAACAACAGCGAGATTTACACGCTGCCAATCGAGCCGCGTCCGGCATTTGGCACCCTGACAATATTGAATGGCGCTTCGAAAGAAACCGATTCAGCGGCAACCAGGGCGATCGCGCCCGACAGTATAGCCGTCGCCCGAGGAGAGTCTCTGGCGAGCAGAACCCTGCAAGCGCAGAGGTTGTTGGACGGCTCATTTCCGAGATCACTGGCAGGCAGCAAGATCTCAGTGAACGGTCGAGAGGCAATCCTGCTGTACGTTTCTCAAGGGGAGGTCCATTTTGTTGTGCCTTCTGAAACAGAGACAGGTCAGGCAGAGGTGATCCTGACGAACTCCGAGGGTTTTCAATTTAGAACGACCGTCGGGATCGCTCCTGCGGCCCCAGGTCTGTTTACTTTGGGCGGCGATGTAGTCGGCGAGGGCGTAATACTAAATGCCGACAATCTTCTGACCGGGCCATTCGATCCGACGGAGGGTCAGCTGCGGTTGATTGTCTTTGGAACGGGTCTCCGACGAACCTCGCAACTCTCGGCGACGATCGGAGGTCAGCAAATTACAGTTGAATCGATACAGAGTTCATCAATCCTGCCCGGATTGGATGAACTTCACTTGTTGGTTCCTGCTGATTTGCGAGGCGCCGGCACAGCTGTGCTCAGCCTGGTCGCCGACAATCGCGAAAGCAATGAAGTGGGGATCACACTTCTCGGAAGTGTCGTACGCGATGTTCTCATCAACGAAATCCTGGCCGATCCCCCAGAAGGTTTGGCCGGAGATGCAAACCACGATGGTCTTCGCGATTCCTCACAAGATGAGTTCATCGAAATGGTCAATACCACAGCGCGCGACATCGACCTGGCCGGATATCAGTTGCAGACTCGCGGGCTCAATGGAACCACCGATGTTGTTCGTCATCGATTTTCTGCGGGAACAATCTTGTCGGCGGGAACGGCTGTCGTTGTCTTCGGAGGTGGCAATCCAGATCCGTCGAACAGCTCATTTGGAGATGCCCAGGTTCTGAAGGCGTCGACGGGTGGACTATCCCTGGTCAATTCGGGCGCCTTGGTTACTCTCCGACGGCCAGACAACACGATCGTCACGATCGCTTCTTTCGGCGGACCAACAGGAGTGCGCGGCGATCAGAATGAGTCCCTAACACGTTCTCCAGACGTTACCGGAAGTCTTGTTCTGCATCGGTTGGCGGCGGGAAGCGCCGATCGCCGATTCAGTCCCGGCGTGCGCGTAAACGGTGATCGGTTTGTACCAACGCCAGAGGTCAGCGCGATATTCGTAGAGCCGATTGACCCGGTGTTGAATATTGGTGACCAGTTGACGTTTACCGCCAGGGCAGTTGATCGAAGTGGTGAGGACCTAAGCGGTGTGATCTTTGGCTGGCAGTCGAGCCGTCTTTTGGTCGCAACCGTCGACGCATCCGGCAAGGCCTTTGCGGTCGCGGGGGGCTCTGTAGGAATAACTGCATCGGCGAGGGGCGTCCAATCAACGCCGATAATACTTACGGTCTTGTCTCCGACACCTACTCCCACTCCAACGCCTACTCCATCTCCGACGCCTTCGGCCAGTCCTTCGCCCAGTCCGGTTCCCACGCCAACCCCCAGTCCGTCGCCGACACCTTCACCAAGTCCGGTTCCTACCCCGACGCCCAGTCCAGCGCCGCCACCCTTGCCCTCGCCTTCGCCAACTCCCAGCCCGCTGATCGTCATCAGCGAGTTTCGAACGCGTGGGCCCAATGGGGCGAATGATGAATTTGTGGAGCTTTATAACAACAGCGATGCGCCGATTGATGTTTCCGGTTGGAAGATCCGCGGATCGAGTAACTCAGGAAGTGTGAGCACCCGATTAACCATTTCCAGTTCCACTGCGATATCGCCGGGCGGTCATCTTCTGGTTACGAACTCGAATGGCTACAGCGGGTCGGTCACAGCTGATCAAACGTACTCAAGCGGGTTCGCCAACGATGGCGGTGTTGCTCTGACGCTGCCCAATGACTCCGTAGTCGACCAGGTTGGGATGAGTCCCGGATCTGCTTTCAAGGAAGGCGTGCAACTCACACCGCTGCCGAGCGATGCCAACCAAAGTTACGAACGAAAACCCGGAGGTGCGGCGGGCAGCACGGAGGACACAAACAACAATTCAACAGACTTTCAATTGATTGTTCCCAGCGATCCACAAAATCTGAGCAGTCGTCCAACTCCCGATCAGAGCCCAAGTCCCAGTCCGACACCTTCACCGACTCCATCTCCCGCGCCCTCCCCAACAGCAACGCCAACTCCGACGCCCTCGCCGTCGCCAGGCCCATCTCCGTCGCCGTCACCCGAGATGAGCGTTGTGATCAGTCAGGTTTATGGTGGAGGAGGCAACTCCGGCGCGCCTTTTCGAAACGACTTCATCGAAATTTTCAATCGCGGAGGCGCAACTATCAATCTCGCTGGATGGTCTGTGCAATACGCAACTTCAACCGGTGCGACATGGTCAGTAACAAATCTCAGCTCAGTCTCACTCAATCCAGGTCAGTATTATCTTGTTCAGGAATCTTCCGGCGGTTCGAACGGTACCAATCTCCCATCACCTGATGCGACAGGAACTATCGCCATGGCGGCAACCGCCGGGAAAGTGGCGCTGGTGAGTTCGGCAACTGCGCTCAGCGGCGCGTGTCCGTCGAGTAGCACCATCGTCGATATGATTGGTTATGGAACAAACGCGAATTGCTTCCGCGGTGCGGCACCAGCGCCAGCTCCGAGTAATACAACATCAGCGGCAAGAAAGAATGATGGCTGTACCGATTCGCAAAACAATTCGGCTGACTTCGCAATCGGCCCGCCGAACCCGAGGAATACGTTGGTGCCCGTCAACGTCTGCTCAGGAATGGTGACCTTTGCGCTCAATCGCCGGGAGACTGTGCCGCTCAACCTTTCGACGCCGGCGGGGCGGACGGGCGTCGGCGCTTTATGTTCGACACACTTTAGTTTGTCGTTGGTTACGATAAGGTCAACTCTTCAAGGTTCCTGGTTCCGGAGTTTAGCGGGGCCATCGACAAACTGAAGTGTGTCGGACATTCAATCCAAAGCGGTGTCGCGCTGCGCTTGCCACCGCACTCAAAATGAGTTGTTATGTCGTGAATTCGATCCTTGGAATTGTTACCGATGCAAACCATCAAAAACGCCCTCACATCGCTGCATGAACATTTTGGCTTCACTGACTTTCGTGAAGGCCAGCGCGAGGTGATTGCAGCGATCCTCGAAGGCAAAGACTCGGTAGTCGTCATGCCTACGGGCAGTGGCAAGTCGCTCTGTTACCAGCTCCCAGCCATGATGCTCGAGGGTGCCACGGTAGTGGTTTCTCCTCTGATCGCCTTAATGAAGGATCAGGTAGACGTTCTGCGATCACGCGATTTACCGGCAACCTTCATCAACAGTTCGATCGACGCTTCAGAGCAACGTAGACGCATCGACGCCCTTCACCGCGGTGAGCTAAAGCTGGTCTATGTCGCCCCGGAACGCTTTCGCAGCCCCCGCTTTCTCGAAGCCTTGCAGTCTGTCCGCATAGCCCTATTCGCAGTGGACGAGGCGCACTGCATCTCGACGTGGGGCCACGATTTTCGTCCCGATTATCTGCGTCTAAAGAGCGCGATTGAATTACTTAATCGCCCGCAAACCCTCGCGCTCACAGCCACGGCCACACCCTATGTCCGATCTGACATAGTGCAGCAGCTCGGCCTCGCCGCTCCGCAAGTGTTCGTCAGCGGATTCGATCGACCTAATCTCGCCATAGAGGTGGTGCATACAGAAAAGGAGCGGGAAAAGATCGCCCGCATCAAACGGCTGGCAAAGACGCATGACGGGTCGGGAATAATCTACGCCGCAACGCGCAAGGCGGTGGAACAGGTGGCTCTCGACCTTCGCGAGCTTGGGCTCGCTGTAGCCGCGTACCACGCCGGCATGCCTGATTCTGTGCGAATCAAGGCACAGGACGACTTTATGTCCGGTCGCGTCCAGATGATCGTGGCCACCAACGCCTTTGGAATGGGAATCGACAAGGCCGACATCCGGTTTGTCGCCCATTATCAATTCCCTGGCTCAATAGAGGCTTACTATCAGGAGATCGGACGCGCCGGCCGCGATGGCCTGCCATCGAAGTGCGTGTTGCTTTTCAACTACGCCGATAAGAACACGCACGATTTCTTTATCGAGGGCTCGTATCCAACCATCGACATCGTAAGAGATGTTTACCGCGGACTCATAGCGACCGGCCTTAAACGGATAGATCTCACGGCGGCGGAGATTGCGAAACGCGCCGGCATTCGAAATGAGATGGCCGTGCAGTCTGCCGTTTACCAGCTTGAGCGGGCTGGCCACTTGCAACGTATCGCAGGTTCAGATAATCGTCGCCGTCACACAATTCTGCTCGACGGTGGATCGGTAGGCCAGCTTCGCGTCAATCCTACCGACCTTGCCCGCCGCGGAGCTTTGGAGCGCCGCAAACTGCGGGAGATGATTGAATTCTGTTACACCGAGGATTGTTATCGCGCACAAATACTGGATTATTTTGGCGACCACCACCACCCCGATGAATGCGGTTCGTGTGGAAACTGCGCCCCGGCAAACGAGCCTGCTCCCAGAAGCGCGGACGTCGAAGGCAAAATGTCGCCGCAACTTGTTGCCCGACGCTCGCTGACTGCTGACGAGACCATAAGAGTGCGAAAGATTCTGTCTTGCGCCACTCGAATGAAAGGCCGCTTCGGAAAACAGATGTTGGCCGCAACCCTGCGTGGATCAGCCGCGAAGAACGTGATGCAAGCGCGACTGAACGAGCTGTCAACCTATGGCCTCTTGAGAGACATGAGCCAGGAGAGCATCCTGCTCTGCATCGAACAGTTGGTTGCCGCGGGGTGCCTGAGTATCAGCCGGGGCGCGTATCCAACTATTTCTATTACCGAGTTAGGCAGTCGCGTGATGCGCGAGCACGAACAAATCGAGCTCGCTCTTCCTGAAAACGAACGCGATCCGGTGGAGGTGGAAGTGGTCCCGCCGAGAACGGCGATGCAATCCTACCGGCTGTTTTCTGAAGGCCTTTCAGTGTCTGAGATAGCCAGTCAAAGAAATCTCGTAACTAATACTATCGAGAGTCACCTGGTCGATTGCATGCGCTCGGGATTGTCAGTGGATACTTCCCGACTGGTGTCGGCTGAGGATCGAGAGCAAATTGAAAAGGCGATCGATGAACACGGCACAGACAGGCTTAAACCCATTCACGATGCCCTTCAAGAGAGCATCAGCTACAACGCGATTCGTTTCGTTGTTGCCGAATACCTTCTCCTTAAAAAGCCGCCTGTTGATTCATGACCAGGCGGAGGGTGACACCACGGGATGCGAGCTCTGGAAGATCCAGGCGCCGCTCCAATCGACAACAGATCTCTGTGGGGTGCGGTCTCCTTAATCTACAAAGGAGACGGAGGACCCGAACCTATCGGTCGCGGGTTTCGATCAGGACCACGTCGCTTGCGCGGGCCGCTCGCACTAGAGCAAGCGAACGCCCGTCGTGGGACCAATCGAAGCTGAGGATGTGTTCTGCTTTAAAGTCGGTGAGTTGCTTAGGCTCACTTCCGTCCAGGGATTGGAGCCAAATATTGGACGCACCTTCGCGATTGTCGAGATACGCGAGTGCCTTGCCGTCCGGCGTCCAGCGGACTAGTCGCGAGCTGACCATCGGCGGGAAATCGAAAATCTTGACGCGCCTCCCGCCGTCGATAGGGATAACGGCCATGCGCCAGCGCGACCCAGGCGATTCAGAGTCGAGGTAGTAATAAGCGATAAGTTTTCCGTCGGGCGATACGCGTGGTTTCTGCACGCGCGTTTCCGTCAACTGCACCGCTTCGCCTCCGTCTACTGAAACCTTCCAAAGAGTCGCTGTGGCCTCACTGGAACTGCGCTGAAAAACGATCCAGCGGCTGTCGGGCGAGAAGTGCGGGAAAGTATCGCCTTTCCCATCGGTCAACTGTTTGAGGTTGCGACCGTCGGCGTCCGATCGCCAGATGTTGTAGACACCGGCGCTCAAGGAAGCGAAGGCGATGTAACGCCTGTCGGGTGAAACCGCCACGCCCTCTTCGACTTGGGCGTCGGTCGTTAACTGTTTTAGCTGAGATCCGTCCCGCCCCATCATCCACAGGTTTGACGTCCCTGAAGCGCGCGACACGTACACAACATCACCATCCGGTGACCAGGTGACTCCGGAGATTTCTCCGACCTCGGAAGCGACCCGGACCGACCGGCTTTCGTCAATGAGAGCGTCCGGTTGACCATTGGCAGTGGCCGTACCGTCGAATGATGTAACCCAAACGCTGGACAACGTGCTCGTCTGTACCGTGACGAACGCACGCGTGTCTGACGTCACGCTGATGCCATCATATTGGTTCAAATCGTTTGTGATCCTTCTGGCCTCGCCTCCGGGATAAGATATGTGCCACACCTGCGCGGGCGATGATGTGTTCTCTTGAACCGTGGCCAGCAAGCCGCCACCGTCCCGCAGCCATGACAGGTTCTCTATGCCCCACCACCTTTGTGAGGTAACGACCTTCTCAGTGCCGCCCTCGCGGTTTACGCTGAGGACCGTGTCGTACTGTCCCACCTGATCCTGGGTGCTGAGAGTGGCGACAATGTTCTTGCCGTCAGGTGACCAGGCCGGACCATTGTGAATCGCGCAGAAGTAATCGGGCCGCTGCCGGCCAGCGACTTCCGTCGCGCCAGTGCCGTCAGCATTGGCGATTACAAGTTGAGTCGCCTGATTGCTCATCGTGTAAAAGGTGATCTGCTTCCCGTCCGGCGAAAAACTGACTGGCGAGTCGGGTGCCACCGGCAACTTCGTTTCAGCTCCCCCCACACCGGAACCCGGTAGAGCGACGCCTCACCAGAGTTGTTTTCATAGACGACGCAGAAAATGTAGTTGCCGTCAGGCGAGAAGGTCAGACCCCAGTATTCGACCAGTCTCGGAGCGACGATCTGCTGGCTTGCCGTCGCGACGGCCACCTGTCTGAGCCACAGGCTCTGGCCTTCGACGTCTTCCGTCACGTGGACGAAGTACTTCCCGTCAGGTGAAAGGACAGCCTTCGTCGCCTTACCGGAATTGGTCAGTCGCGTGATCGTCATTTCTTTGAACGGTGCCCCCAATGCTCCCCTCAGTAATAGAACCTTGCTATCGAGCCAATACATCGTGAAAGCAAACACCGCGCCGACGAGCACCAGTGAAACGACTACCAACATGCCGCTGCCGTTCAGACGCCGCCGTGCAGTAGAGGACATGACCGCGGTGCTGCTTACGGCAAGAGGTAAGGACGAGACCGTCGCAGTCATCGAAGGTTTGCCGCTCGGCTCACTCAACTCGTGGCCATTCGCGGCCTCATCGACTTCCTCGACCGTGACTCGTGTGCGCTCGCGCACCTCTACCTCGTCAAACATCGCGCGCACACCGGCAACGAACCTGTAGCCCTCACCCGGGATCGTCACTATGTACTGGTGCTGTCGTGGATCGTCTCCGAGCGCTTTTCGCAGAGTCGAGATGTTGAAAGTTAAGTTCCCTTCCTCTACGACCGTATTCGGCCACAGGCGCTTCATCAGTTCATCCTTCTCCATCAATTGTCCGCTTCGCTCCACTAGCGCCAGCAGCGTGTCGAAGGCCTTTGGTTTGAGCGGGACGATCTCGCCACCTCGATAGAGCAGGCGTTTCTGCCGGTCGAGCCGGAAGGGGCCAAACTCATAAAAGCAGTAATTCTGCTCGCTCATCTTGGCTCTTGGAACTTCTAAGAAGTTCTAAGCGGGAATTAAAGGACTTCTAAGCTGATTCTTTCCTACGGTGACAGCAGAACAAACGCGCGCGCTCTTTAACATTCACCGTTGGTCGGGATTCAAGCGGGGCGCAGGGGGTCTTCCGCAATTGCCCACAATCTTAGCGTGACGCACGAGAGGGAGCAACGATTAATGCGACGACGCGCGGGCGAGAGCCAATCGGACGTGGGATCGTTGGAAGGAACCAGACGAATTCGAAGAGTGATTGTCGAAACAGAACGCACTTTTACCTTCAGGAGCCGGGAGCGCGAGACCGTCTGGTGTTTAGCTTGTGGTGCTGAGGTTGTTATGACCGGGGTTGAGACGGCGGCTCGCGAGGGCGGCCTGAGTGAGATGGCGATCTATCAGCTAGTCGAATCGGGCGCAGTTCACTCCGCCGAAGCTGTGAATGGGCACGTGCTCGTCTGTCTCAACTCATTGCTCAAATAGAAAAGAAGAACAGGAAGGAGAACGATCGTGAAAACACGAAACAGATTCATGAAGTCATTAGCTTTGGCGTCTGCGGCACTGATGATGTTGGCACTGCTTTCAACTTTAGGTGCAAGCCGAACGAAAACCGCGACGAAAGCCGCCCTGCCGCGCCAGTGCCCGAGCTGCTTTGTCTCAACCGGCATGTTCGAGGTGTCGAATGAAGAGATGGTTAAGGCCTGGGTGGTCAACACCGGTGCTTCGAGAGGCTTGATTGTCGACTGGAAGGTCCTCGATGCCATGGGCAACACGCTGGCGGAATCCGCCGCGCAAAAAGTTGCCCCTAACTGGGCCTCCTCTTTCGAGTTCCTGCCGATAGTAGCAGCGGGACAGCGGACGCCACTCCGAGTGGAACTCACAGTCGACATCATGCGCGAAGACCTGCGCGGAACCAGAGGTGAGCACTTGTTTATCCCAACTCTCGCCGTCTCCGACAGGGCGACAGGCAAGAAGGGTTTCGGCGAGGACTTTTTCGCCATTCCCGACTAAAGCCGCAAGCCGAATTCCGCCATCAACAAACTGAAAAGTATCAAGGAGAACTACCATGAAGTTACAAAACAGATCACTAAAGGTGACAGCTTTGGCCTGCGTGACGCTCGCACTTGCCACGATGCTCTCCGCCTGGGCCGCGGCCCGAACAAAAGCCGCCATGCCGCGCGAGTGCCCGGACTGCTTTGTCTCAACCGGCATGTTCGAGGTGTCGAATGAGGAGATGGTCAAGGCCTGGGTGGTCAACACCGGTGCGCAACGTGGAATGACCGCCAAGTGGCGAATCCTTGACGCCACCGGCAACACGCTGGCGGAATCCGGGCTGTATAAGATGGCCCCCAACTGGGCTGCCTCTTTTGAGTTTATGCCGGTCGCCGCAGTGGCGGGCCAGCGTATCCCGATCCGCGTGGAACTCACGGTCGGAATCATGCGGGAAGACCTGCGCGGAACCAGAGGTGAGTATTTGTTTATCCCAACTCTCGCCGTTTCCGACAGGGCCACGGGCAAAAAGAGTTTCGGCGAAGACTTTTTTATCATCATCGACTATTAGCCTGTCGCGTCGACGATATCGGTGTGAGGCAGAGTCGTCGGTCACTTCTCTTTGCCACGCGTAAACCAGAGGACATCAGAAAGGAAAGGTCATGAAGACTCGAACCACACTAACGAAAGCGTTGGCCTTATTCGCACTGGCGTTTGTCGTCCTGGGGGCGTCAGCGATGTGGTACGCCGACCGTTCGAGCGCGAGCGCTCAAGAATCCTCGCGCCCTGGCGGTCGGAGTCTCGTCATTAACTTCGGACCGGTTGGCGTCGCCCGCGGGCAAACCGCACGCGTCAACATCTTTAACGCCGGTGAGGAGACCGGCGTCATCGCGATCATCAGGATTCTCGATGCCGATGGCAACATGCTTGCTGATAGCGACGGCCCCATTACCGTTGCGCCCGGGCACATCGAATCGCTGGATTTGTTTTTCGCCGACGGTCACTTCATGCCAAGGACTCAACTACGAGCGGTAGTAAGAGCAGTAGGCAATCCGAATGAAAGGTGCACCATCCACGCCACCCTGGAAGTTTTCGATAACAACACCCGTAAGACTACAGCTTTCGTATCTCCTGCCGCCGTCAAAGGCTGCTCGAACAACCTGTGATCGTCTGCCATCGATCGAGCACTTGACGGAATGATTCGTGAAAAGCGCAGTCCTGCTCGGCGCGCGTATTTCGCCCTTCTGTCGGTGCGCTCGATTCTTTAGCCGTTTTCGACAACTGTAAGACATTAAGACATAAAGACAAGAGAGATGGAATCATGGAATTTCGAAGGAGTGATGGCGACCCGATGCGATTTGAAGATCGCTTGATCCTAATCCGCAATCGAGCGTTGGGCTGCCGTATCGGGCGAGCCGGCAGTCCGTACAGGACATAGCTTGCCCACTGCATTGGAGGAAAGCATGAAAACAACGCAACGGTTTTTCGGCGCGATAATCCTGGTTATCACGATGATGGTGGCAGGCACTGCAGGCGGAAATACCATAGATGCAATAGGCGGTAACGCCATTGTCGATCGACATTTGGTGGACCTGCGCCAAGGGTTCTACTTGCTGGATACCAATCAGCCCTTTCGTGGGAAGGGGAGACTGACACACTGGGAGATTTTTTCCGAGACTACCAATCCTGTCCAACTAGTAGTCTACCGGCAGGTAGGAGGCGTGTTTTTCGTGGTTGGGGTGAGCGCGGTTGAGATACCAACAGTTGGCTACAATCTGTTTACGCTCAAGGAAAGGATTGCAGTTGATCGCGGAGACTTCATTGGCATGTTCCATCCAAGCACGGGCTCGGTGAGTTTCACAATAGACTCGCCAGGCACTGATGACTTTGGCGACCTGACTGGAACAGTGCTGTTCACAGATCAGGGGGGCGGCGCAACCAATTTCACCGGTTCTTCTAACCGCCGATACTCTATTCGGGCTTTCAAGGAGTGAATAACCGTGCCGAGGAAAATTACTAGGTCAAAGGCAATCGCTTTCAAATCAAAACCGATAAACCACATGTGAAGGTCTCCTGGAAGGTCACAGGTGTTCGCCAGGACGCATGGGCAAACCAACACCGCATTGTGGTCGAGGAAAAGTCAGATCTTGAGCGCGGACATTATCTGCATCCTGAGCTCTACGATGAACCTGACGAAAAGGCTATCGATTGGGCGCGGCATCCCCAATTGATGCGTGTGTTAAAGCGGCATGAGCTTATTCGAAGCTTGCCCAGGTCACGGCCCCAATAGCAAAGCTCAAAGCAAGCTCTCGTTCGTCCGAGGAACGGAGTCTTAATCGGACAATAGGAATTAATTTATGATAACCAATCCCCGTAGCAAACTGATCGCCGCCGGGCTCAGTTTGTTTCTGCTGTGCTCGTTCTGGGCCGGCCGGAAAGTGCCCACGGCTCATGCCCAAAGTAAGCTCGACGACCAGGTTGAACCTCACATCACTCTGCTGGTCGTTCTTGGTATGCTGGAGCTGTTCGAGGTCGTAGGTGTGACTTTCCCTTTGCAATCGGCGCGGCTCAACGTAACCCTCGTCGAAGTGCAACTCCCAGGATCGCCTCCGCCCGAGGAACCCGAGACGATACCGGTTGAACTGCTTTTCTATGACGTGGACGGTCGAGTTGTCGCGCGGTCGAGTCAGCGTTTGGCAGTCGACCGCACCGCGACGTTGCATCTCACACGAGAGATTACAAGCTTGCCGAATGGGTTGGCGATGATCCGGGCCGTCGTCAAAACCGGCCGGCTTCGCTCGCGCCAGCACGTCCTGTCGTCATTCGAAATTATCGACAATGCAACACAACAGACGACTTTGGTGATGAAGGGTAAACAGGTTCGGCTGCGCTTTGACTGCGAGGTTTTCGATTAGCGCACCACGCCGGCAACCGGACTTGAAGCGCTTGCGTAGAGGCGTTTCTGCATACGGCCGGCAACATAGGCGAGCCGTCCAGCTTCTATTGCGAGCTTCATCGCTTCAGCCATCTTGGACGGATCTTTTGCTTCAGCGATCGCCGTGTTCATTAATACCGCATCGGCGCCGAGTTCCATTGCGATCGTCGCGTCGCTGGCAGTGCCAACGCCAGCGTCAACGATGATAGTCGCATCCGGGAGTTGCTCCCGCATGATGCGCAGGTTAGCTGGATTTTGCACACCGAGACCGGATCCGATCGGCGCAGCCAGAGGCATCACTGCCGGACATCCGGCATCGAGCAGCTTTTTCGCCATGATGAGATCGTCTGTGAAATAAGGCAGCACGACGAAGCCTTCCTGAACCAGAGTACGAGCTGCTTCGAGCGTTTGTTCGTTGTCCGGAAACAGCGTCGTCTGATCCCCAATAACCTCAAGCTTGATGAGATCAGTTTGGAGCGCTTCACGCGCCAACCTTGCCGTGCGTATTGCCTCCTCGGCCGTATAGCAACCGGCGGTGTTGGGAAGAATTTGGAGGGATGGATCGAGATGATCCAAAAACGATTCGGCACTTCTATCAAGTGGGACCCGCCGGACTGCCACCGTGACCATCTCAGCTCCGGAGGCCCGATGCGCGGCTTTCATCTCTTCATAGCTGCGATACTTTCCAGTGCCTATGATCAGTCGCGAAGTGAATACGCGACCGGCGATTTCAAAACGATCAGTTTTGGCTCTTACTACAGTAGACATCGTTTCGCGACTTCCCCGGATTAATTATGGTGTTAACGACTTTACACCTGAACGAGTTGAAACAAAAACAGCCAGATGGAGTCGCAGATTACGCGGATTACGCAGATTAGAAATGACCTGGTTTGGATGAGGCAGAGCCGACAATACGACTCATCCGCGCATATCTGCGGGACTACTTCGATCACAATCGGCGTAATCTGCGGATTGTGGTCTGCAAATCCAGCTCACAAATTGTGCCACCACCAACGAAATGCACTATCTCTATCTGGTCTTCATTCTTGAGGCTAGTTTTTTCCCACTCCGAACGACGCACAACCTCGCGATTCAACTCGATTGCGATTCGCTCGGCGGGAAGATTGAGGTCTTTGACAAGATCCACGAGAGAGAGTTGATCGTTGAACTCTCGTATTTCACCATTGATGCGGAGCTGCAAAAGCTTACCTTTGGATTGGCTCACGAAGGATGGATCACGCGGCGCATTTCAGTTTCGACGCCGTTGGCGAGTGCCCTGATCAGAATCGCAGCGCGCCCGGAATTGAACTCCGGAATTTCGGCGGAGATCGTCGCAACTCCATCACGCTGGGTTTTCATCGAATAAATCTGAGGTCTAAACGTCGTTCCCAAAACTTTAAGTGAAACTGCCGCGCCAATCATAGGTTTCTCTTCGGCACCAGACATGAAACTGACCATTATTCGCAAGGTCAGCGAATCACCGGAACGAAAGTCTCGATCGTCAAGCAGACTGATTCGCAGGCCTTCCGACGTGATAGGCGCCTCGCCCAAGGGCGACTGCCGCCTTTGATCGTGCACGGTGTAGGCCTCCCGATCACCGACCACCGGCCTGGACGCAAGCGTCTCTTCAGGATCAAACGTGGATGACTCCGCCGGCTGTTCAATAGTCGGAAGGTTGGATTCCCCCACGGCACCAAGGTTGAGTGGGCCTGTTTGACCACCCATTCGCCTGAGTTCATCAATTCGCCCCGCATGAATGGCCGCGCAAATGAGGCGATGCTGTCGCTTTAGTCGTTCGGACAGCGCTTCGTCGCTATAGCCTGATGCAATTAGATCTTCGTAACGAGAGCGTTTGCTAGCGAGAATCGCGCCGCCCGAATAGACAAGTGAAAGAATCAAAGGCGACTCAAGGCCTTTGTCTTCCGTCTGCACATGATAGACCACTCCGCCGTGCTCTACATCTGTGTTGAAGCCAGTGATCACTTAGTGCTGTCCTGGAGAAATCTGCTTCCTCGACGCAAGAAAGAGGCGCCGGTGGATAACTCGCTGATCGAACGGTAACACATGCTTTTTTGCACGGTCAATTGCGATTTTCCCGCGCAATTTCTGAGAGAAAGAGTTCCTTGACACCCTTGATCACTTGGACTACGATTCGGCTTGTACAATGATTCTCAATCTGAATTACGCGCGTCAGTCGCCACCCTTGATGGCTTCAGACGCGGATTGATCTGACCGAAGTCAGGTCGCGGTCGAACTTAGCAAGATGCGATTCTCGCTCATCGACTATTTACCTATCCTCCTAATCTTCATAGTCGCCGCCGGCTTTGCGGTGGGAAACATCTTCATTTCCCAGTTCATCGGTCAACGAAAAAGGACCCGAACGAAAATGATGCCTTACGAGTGCGGCAAGGACCCGGTGGGATCCGCACGTGAGCGCTTTTCGGTGAAGTTTTATCTAATAGGGATGCTGTTCATCCTGTTCGATATTGAAGTCATCTTCCTGATTCCCTGGGCGGTGGTATTCAAGACCTTTGCCAGTCCTGCATACGGCCTCAAGAACTTGATTTATTTCGAGATGATTCTGTTTATCGTGCTGCTGCTGGCTGGCTATATTTACGTCATCAAGAAAGGCGCTTTCGATTGGAGCGACCGGGCCCGACGCGAAGCCGAGGCGGAAGCCCGGCTGCTCGGCGATGTTGAGCGACGGCAAATCGAAAAGCGGCGAAGAGCTGCGTAATTAAGGATTCATGGGTCTGGAAAACATCATTACCTCAGCGTTGCCGGAAGTCCTGACCACTCGGTTGGATTCACTAATCAACTGGGCGCGTAAGTCTTCGCTATGGCCGGCCACGTTTGGACTTGCCTGTTGTGCCATCGAGATGATGAATGCTACTTCGTCGCGCAACGATCTGGCGCGTTTTGGATCGGAAGTGTTTCGCGCCAGTCCACGGCAGGCAGACGTGATGATCGTCTCGGGCAGAGTTTCGCGGAAGATGGCGCCAGTTTTGCGGCGTATCTACGATCAAATGCCCGAGCCTAAGTGGGTGATCTCGATGGGCGCGTGCGCCACTTCGGGCGGCGTGTTCGACAATTACGCCATCGTCCAGGGCGTCGACAAGATCGTCCCCGTCGATGTTTATATTCCCGGCTGTCCTCCGCGGCCCGAGATGTTGATTCACGCGGTGATGATGCTCCAGGAAAAAGTGATGAAAGAGTCGTCTCGTGACCGCAAAGACGTTTCGGAAGAAGAATCTCGTGCGGCGTTCATCCCTGGAACACTCCCTGTCACCGACGAATCTACTGCTCGGGAAAATGATCTGCCTGAGTCTCGCCCCTACACCATAGCTTCTAAGCACGAACGTCGCCGCTCATCATAGGCAAGCTACTAATACCCACATGACAACCGGGTCAGACAACGAGCAGGAACTGTCGGCACAACCATCCAACGCAGTTCAGGATCCGATAACGCCGTCCCAATTGGTGACGGCGTTACAGCGTGAACACCCGGATTGGATCACGGAAGTTCGGGAGGCCCTGGGCGAAGTAACGGCGATTGTCCCACGCGAGCAGATCCAAGCCGTGTGCGCTTACTTGAAAACTGCACCGGAAAGTCGGTTCGATTTTCTGGCGGACCTTTGCGGCGTCGATCGGGGCGTTGAAGAAGAGCCCAGATTTGAAGTCAACTACCACCTGTTTTCCACGACAAAGTATCACCGGTTGCGACTTAAGGTTCTTTTGAATGAAGAAAGTCCACGCGTGTCGACCGTTACCGATATCTGGCGCACGGCAAACTGGCATGAGCGGGAGACCTTTGACTTGTTGGGAGTCGTTTTTGAGGGACATCCCGATTTGAGAAGGATTCTCCTGCCGGACGACTGGCAAGGTCATGCATTGCGCAAAGACTTTCCCTTGCGAGGATACGAGCCGTATAGCCTGAAGTGATTGCCGATTTCCAATTGCCAATTGCCGATTGGCATTGGAATGGAACCGGTTGGGAATTCCCGAAGAAAGTGCCTTACAGGCCAATCGGCAATCGGCAATTGGAAATCGGCAATAACAAGATGAGCGCTTCGACAGTCAACATTCCGCCTCAATTCGAAGTCGTCGATCGCCCGCTCGACACGCAGATGACCATCTCGATGGGTCCGCAGCACCCTTCGACGCATGGGGTGTTGCGACTCGAATTGGTGCTTGACGGTGAGACGGTCGTCAAAGCGAAGCCAGACATTGGATATCTCCACACGGGAATGGAGAAGCTCTTCGAGTATAAGAAGTATCAGCAAGGAATCGTCATCACTGATCGGATGGACTACCTCAATCCGCTCGGCAACAATCTCGCCTACGTAATGGCGGTCGAGAAACTTCTCAGTCTCGAGATTCCGGAACGTGCCCAAACGATCCGGGTTCTGACATGCGAACTCCAGCGTATTGCATCCCACCTGGTTTGGCTGGGAACTCACGCGCTCGACATCGGCGCAATGTCAGTCTTCTTCTACTGCTTCCGCGAACGCGAGAAGATCCTCAACCTGATCGAAGCGGCGTCGGGTGGACGCTTAACGCCGTCGTACTTCCGGATCGGCGGGTTGATGATGGATCTTCCTCCCGGGTTTGAACGGCGCACGAAACAGTTCCTCGACGGATTTCTGCAGTCAGTCGATGAGTTCCACACGTTGTTAACCGGTAACCGGATCTTTCAGAAGCGCACCCAGGGGGTGGGAATAATCTCAGCGGAGGACGCCATTGACTGGGGATTGTCAGGGCCATCACTGAGAGGAAGCGGCGTCGCGCTCGACATTCGCCGGGCGAATCCTTACACGGGTTACGAGAATTACGACTTTGAAGTGCCAACTGAACAGGACTGCGACGTTTGGGCGCGTTACCTCGTGCGTATGCGCGAGATGAAGGAATCACACCGGATTGTTACCCAGGCGCTGGCGCGACTCAAACCAGGTCCGGTGAAAGCGGACGCCCCTAAGGTTGTGTTGCCGGATCGAGAAGCAATGAAACGACACATGGACGCGCTGATTCACCACTTCCTGATCGTCGCCGAAGGGTTTGATGTGCCGGCCGGTGAATTCTACATGCCCATCGAAGCTTCCAAGGGTGAACTCGGAGTCTACGTGAAGTCAGACGGCGGACCTAAACCTGCTCGAGTTCACTTTCGCGGACCGAGCTTCGTTAACTTGTCAGCGTTACCCGCCATGTCGGAAGGCGCCATGATCGCAGATATCGTGGCAATTATCGGATCGCTAGACATCGTGTTAGGCGAGATTGACCGTTAATTGCAAGTTGTCAGTTTCGAGAAAGAGCTTGCCGCGGATTTTCGCGGATGAACGCGGATCAGAAGGAATAGAAGTAGACATGAAAAAGTCTGGCAAAAGATACTCGCACTGTCAGGTTTTATTTTTCAGATCCGCGTCTATCCGCGAAAATCCGCGGCTACGCTTTTCTGTCGAATCGGCAATCGGCAATTGGCAATTGGCAATGACCAGATGAGCACTCAACTAACGCAAATTCAACCTCTCTCGCAGCCGGTGGATATCGAAGCCGCTCCGGCGTCGTTTTCGGCCAAGATCGAGGCTGAGATCGATTGGCATCTGGCAAAGTACCCGGTAATGCGGTCCGCCATCCTGCCGTTGATGTTCATTGTGCAGCGCGAGCGGGGTTATCTGGATCCGCCGGGAGTCTTGTACCTCGCTAATCGCCTGGGGCTGAGAGTGACTGACATCTGGGAAGTAGCCACCTTCTATTCAATGATTCACGCGGAACCGGTGGGCAAGTATCACATCCAGATTTGCAAGACGCTCTCGTGCAAAATCATGGGCGAGCCAAAAATCACTGAACACGTCTGCCACAAACTGGGGATCAAACCCGGCGAGACGACAGCTGATGGCAAGTTTACTGTTTCGCTAGTTGAATGCCTTGGATCATGTGGAACAGCTCCAATGTTCCAAATCGGTTTTGATTACCATGAGGACCTGACAACTGAGAAAGTCGATCAGATTCTCGACAGCCTGCCTTAGTCGTTAGGGAAAGAGCGCCTCTTCTTGAATATGCGAATTGCAGCCATCGGATGTGAACCACTTCAGCTCAGGCGAGTTCATCTGGAGAACTCGCTGTCGATCGACGTGTATCGTCGAAACGGCGGTTACGAGGCGCTGCAGAAGGTTTTGACGTCGATGTCGCCAGACGACGTCATCAACGAAGTTAAGAAATCGGCGTTACGCGGACGCGGCGGGGCGGGCTTTCCTACCGGAATGAAGTGGAGCTTCGTCCCCAAGGACTCGCCAAAACCGAAGTACGTTGTTTGCAATGCCGATGAATCCGAGCCGGGAACATTCAAAGATCGCTATCTGATGGAACGCGATCCGCACATGCTGATCGAAGGCATGTTGATCGCCGCTTACGCTCTGGGCGCCAAGACGAATTACATCTACACGCGCGGCGAATACAAGTATCTGATCGACATTATGGATAAGGCGCTCGAAGAAGCGCGTGCTGCCGGCCTGTTGGGCGAACGTATTCTCGACTCAAACTTCTCGAGCGAGGTTTACACACACACAGGCGCAGGTGCTTACATATGCGGAGAAGAAACCGCGCTACTCAGTTCTCTGGAAGGGATGCGTGGTCACCCACGCATGAAGCCGCCCTTCCCTGCCGTCTCAGGTCTCTATGCTTGTCCGACCGTCGTAAACAATGTCGAAACGCTGACTGCTGTTCCCGACATCATCAAGATGGGCGGTGAGGCGTATCAGAAACTCGGAACCGAAAAGAGCGGCGGCACTAAACTTTGGTCTGTTTCCGGGCACGTCAACCATCCCGGCGTCTATGAACTGCCTATGGGTTATGACGACATGGAAAAGTTCATCATGGAAGACTGCGGCGGGATACGCGACGGGAAGAATCTTAAGGCCGTGATTCCTGGCGGATCGTCTGTCTACATCATGCGCGCAGAGGACATCATCGGCGGCGATGTCCGCATGGATTACGAGGGACTCGTCGCTGCGGGTTCTATGGTTGGTTCCGGCGGCTTCATCGTGATGGACGAGACGGTGGACGTGTTTGAATCGACCAAAAACCTTACTGAGTTTTACAAACACGAGTCTTGCGGTTGGTGCACTCCCTGCCGGGAAGGGACAGATTGGCTGGTAAAAGTCTTCAAACGAATCGATAAAGGCGGAGGCCGAGTCGAAGACGCACAACTGATGTTGGATCTTTGCGACAACATCGAAGGCAAGTCTTTCTGCCCCCTGGGCGATGCGGCAGCGTGGCCCATTCAGTCAGCGATTAAGAGATTTCCAGAGGATTTCAAGAAGCATTTAGGTGGCTATGATGCCTAGGGGCCAGCTCAACCAGCTCTTACCCCAGCACTTAAGTGCTGGGCTATTGTCAGCCGTCCGCTACGCGGACTGAGCAAGCCATTTGGGTGGGACAGTGAAACAGTGAGCACAGACCTAATCAAAGTCAACATCAACGGCAAGGATTTTCAAGTAGCCAAAGGCGCACGTCTCTTCGACGTGTGCAAGGAGAAGGGCTATGAAATCCCGTCGTTCTGCTACTACGCCGACCTCGCTCTCCAGGCTTCATGTCGGATGTGCCTGGTGCGAATCGAGAAAATGCCGAAGTTGCAGACCTCCTGCACGATCATCTGCACTGATGGCATGGTGGTCACAACCCAGAGCGAAGAAATCGAGAAGGCGCAACGCGGGATGATGGAGTTCCTGCTCGCCAATCATCCGCTCGATTGTCCGGTCTGTGATCGCGGCGGCGAATGCGAACTTCAGGAAATGGCATTCAACTGGGGCAATCTTGAAGAGCGTTTCATCGAACAGAAGAACTACTACCCGGAAAAATATCTCTCACCAATCGTCGCCAACGATCCTCAACGCTGCATCTTGTGCAAGCGTTGCACACGTGTTTGTGACGAGTGGATGGGCGAGGATGCAATCGAGGCCGGCGGTCGCGGCGCCGGCACAGTCATCGGTACATACGGCGGATGGCTCGACTGCTCACAGTGCGGCAATTGTATTGAAGTCTGCCCCACCGGAACCTTGCTCGACGCCACTTACCGCCATCAGGCGAGGCCGTGGGAACTCGAGCAGACGATCTCCACCTGCAGCTTCTGCTCTGATGGCTGCCAGATGTCACTCGGCGCACGCAGCGGAGACTTAATGCGCATCGTTGCTCGTGATCGTTACGTCAACGGTCTCAATGGCGAGTTCCTTTGCATCAAGGGACGCTTTGCCCACCCATTCGTAAATCATGAAACGCGTATTCGCACGCCGCTTATTCGGTACCAGAAAGGCGGCAAGCTGATTCCCGCAACCTGGGACGAAGCCATTCGTCACGTAGCCCGCAAACTTGATGAGGTCGCTGATGCTCACGGGCCCAACGCGATCGGCGTCGTTGGTAGTCCGCGCATTACCAACGAAGCGAACTATGTTCTTCACAAGTTCGCGACGGAGTTGGTAGGCACTGAAAACTTTGCTGCGGCTGACGCATTCAGCTTGAAACCTTTCTTCGAGAATCTCGGAGCTCCACTAGCGACCCACCGCGATATCCGCCAGGCAAAAACGATTCTGCTAATCGGTGGCGAGCCTGAAGAGTTGCAGCCCCTGACTGGCAAACAGATTCGCCAGGCGGTCCGTAACCGGGGAGCGAAGCTCATCGTCGTCAACAGCGTGCCGATCCGACTTACCGAGCAGGCTTCGCAGTTTGTTCATATACGGCCCGGGACGCTGGATGCCGCAATACTTGCTTTGCAATCGGGAGCCCATGATCAACTGGCAGCAGGCAAGATGGGGATCGAGACTGCCGAGCTCGACCGACTGCGCCAGACAATCACCAACTCCCAGGGCGATTTCGTGATCATTTTGGGCGCGGAACTCAGCGCTGAGTCGCAAGCTGTGGTTGCGCAACTCCCTCAGGCTCTGGCCGGCGAAGGCCGGCGCGTTTTGCTGCACCCGCTTCCGCTCTTCAATAACAGCGTTGGTGCCTACGACGTGGGATTGATGAACGGCGCAATGGACGCGACGGAAATGCTGGAGGCAGCTGGAACTACAATTCGCGCGATGTATGTCGCCGGGAGCTTTCTTCGCGAACATCTGGCAGGACGCGAAGAAGCACTATCGAATCTCGAGTTCCTTGTAGTGCAGGAACTTTTTGAGACTGATACGACGGCGTTTGCCGACGTTGTACTTCCCGCCGCCTCATTCGCCGAGGTGGATGGGACATTTACGAACAACGACGGGTTCATTCAGCGTGTACGCCAATCAATTCCACCGGTTCATAGCGCCAAAGCCGATTGGATGATCACGGCGGAAATTGCCAACGAGCTCGGGGTCGATTTCAGATTTCAGATGTCAGCAAGCGCGGTTTTCAGAGAGATTGCTGAACGTGTTCCCGCTTATGCCGAGCTGCGCTATCCGCTGCTGAAGGACGAATCAAATCCAGTGCAGGCGAGGCATGCAATCGTCGGCAAACGTGATCTCACTGAAGAATTGCAAACGCTCACTGCTCGCGTCGAAGGACAGAGCGACACCGGTGAAAAGATCGTGGCAACTCCAAAGGTCGGACACGAGCTTTTTAAGATCGGCACGCTTACCGACAAGACCGCGCAATTTCACTTGCTGGCGGCAGGCAATCCTCGACCGGAGACTCTTCTCGTTTCCCCGCTCTACCAGATTACGTTGGACGATGGCCTTCGTCGCGAGAGTGCTGTAGCAGGAGATTAGCCGGAAGTATTTGGCCGCGGATTTACGCGGATAAACGCGGATCAGAAGGAATTGAGATAGACAGTAGACGCTCTGGGATTCCACAAGCAGAACGAGCGCGCATCCTTTTAGTTGTTTTTTCAGATCCGCGTTCTTCCGCGTTAATCCGCGGCTAGTTTTTGTTCGAATCGGAAATCGGCAATTGGCAATCGGCAATGGCTAACAATCCTTTCATCCATTCCCTGCTGCAGATCGTCGGGATCTCGATCGCCTTTCTGACAGTCATGCTGTTATGCGCCTTCACGGTGCTCGCCGAACGGCGCGTGCTGGCGTTCATTCAGGGAAGGCTCGGACCAAACCGCGTCGGATTCGGCGGTGTTCTTCAACCATTCGCCGACTTCATCAAGACGATGATGAAGGAAGACCTGGTACCCGATCAGTCAACTCGATTCGTATTCCTCCTGGCGCCGATGATTGCGATCATCACGGCGATTATGGCCCTGGCCGTCTATCCATTCGGTCCCACGATCACAATCCCGTTTCTCAACTGGACCATCCCATTGACGATCGCTCGTTTCGACGTGGCGCTCCTTTATGTGCTTGGGGTCACCTCAGTTGGTGTTTACGGCATTGCCCTCGCCGGATGGTCGTCGAATAACAAATACAGCCTGATGGGAGGTCTGCGTTCTTCCGCGCAGATGATCTCCTACGAACTCTCGCTGGGACTATCTCTGGTGGGCGTTGTCCTGCTCTCCGGCACGCTGGATCTTTACACCATCGTCGAGCAGCAGTCGGGCTGGTATGGCATGAACTGGAACATAATTTATCAGCCCCTCGGGTTTGTTATCTATTTGATTTCAGCAATCGCCGAGACCAATCGCGTTCCGTTTGATTTGCCGGAGGCAGAGACGGAGTTGGTAGCCGGGTTCCACACGGAATACAGCTCCATAAAGTTTTTGCTGTTCTTCAACGCTGAATACATAAACATGATCACGGTGTCGATGCTGGCCACGACACTGTTTCTGGGCGGCTGGAATGTGCCTTTTGCAGAGTCTCTGTTTGGTAGTGGAACGATTCCGTTTGTGATCGTGAGTCTCCTCGGATTCTTCGCGAAGATCGGGATTTTTCTTTTCCTGTACATCTGGCTGCGAGGCACGTTGCCGCGGTTTCGGTTCGATCAGTTGATGGATTTTGGTTGGAAGGTGCTCGTGCCGCTCGCGCTCTTCAATATCCTGGCGACCGCGACGGTGATGTATCTGGTTACGTGAACATGTCCGACAAACTTTAGTTTGTCGCTGGGTTAACATAAAGATCAACTCATTGTGAGTCTCGAAACTTAAATCCATCGCGAGTCAACGACAAGCTAAAGCATGTCGGACATAAAAGCGGTTCACGGATTTTCGATGATTACCACCCTACTCTTCATTCTGTTCGCCGGCGTTGCGATCGGGTGTGCGATTGCGATGGTCGCGCAGCGTAATCCGCTCTACAGCGCTATTTCTTTAATCGGTGTGCTGCTATCGCTGGCCTGCCTGTACGTAATGCTGTCCGCGCCGTTTATCGCCGCCGTTCAGGTGATTGTCTACGCGGGGGCGATCATGGTGCTGGTAGTTTTCGTCATCATGCTGCTCAACGTGGAAGATGAGGAGCCCCGCCGCAAGCGACTCCGGTTCCTGGTGCCGGCGGCGGTCGCTTTGGCCGCGGTTCTGATCGCCGAAACCACTTTCATTCTCTCTTTCGTGCAAGCGGCGGGAAGCACGCCGCGCGATAATGTTTCCAATGTCGGCCTAACCTCCTCGATAGGCAGCGCACTATTTACTACCTATCTGTTGCCTTTCGAAATCACCTCGGTGCTGCTGTTGATGGCGATTGTGGGGGCAATGTCTTTAGCGCGCCGCACTGACATTCTTTCGCCCAATGCGCGTGTCGTGCCTGGTGCGCAGGTTCTTTCAATGAACATAGTCGACCCGCTCGCTCCAGACGACACGACGATCGTCGAGGCAAACACAACCGAGGAGGCGGCCAGGCTGATGGGCGTCACTGATCGAAGAGACCCGACTAAACGAGACTAAGCCGAATGGGACCACAGCTTTCATGGTATCTGGCTCTTTCCGCCATTCTTTTTACGATTGGCGTGGTAGGGGTAATCATCAGGCGCAACGTCATTGCCATGTTCATGTGTATTGAGCTGATGCTCAACGCAGTGAACCTGACGTTCGTGGCTTTTTCGAGTTTCTTTCAGGACGTAACCGGCCAGCTGTTTGTGTTCATAGTGATGACAGTGGCTGCGGCGGAAGCTGCGGTCGGCCTGGGCATCATCATCGCAATCTTTCGCAACCGCGAGTCGTTAGACGTGGATGAGGCCAGTGTGCTGAAGCTTTGATCGAAAACAATCTCCTCAGCCTAATCATCTTTGCCCCGCTCGCGGGTGCTGCCATCAACTGGTTTGTCGGCCGCCGGGTGCGCAATGAGAAGTTCATCGGCACCATCGCCTGTGCCTCTGTTGGGGTCTCCACGATTGTCGCCTTTTACCTGGCTTTCAAATCCGGCGGCGCCCTGCGATCGACTGAGCCTCTGCTCGATCATCTTTGGACCTGGATTCAGGTCGGCCGTTTTCGCGCCGACTTCGCGCTCGCGTTAGATCGCTTGAGCGGCACCTACGCGCTATTCGTCACCTTCGTAGGCTTTCTCATCCATCTATTCGCCGTCGGCTACATGCACGGGGATCGCGGGTTCTATCGCTTTTTCGCTTTCCTCAACCTGTTCATGTTTGCGATGTTGACGTTAGTTCTGGCTGACAATTTCCTGTTGATGTTTGTCGGCTGGGAAGGCGTGGGTCTTTGCTCGTATCTGCTGATTGGTTACTTCATAGATCGCAAGGAAGCTGGCGACGCGGCGAAGAAAGCTTTCATTACTAATCGCGTCGGCGACTGGGGATTCGTGCTCGGGATCATGCTGGTCTTTTCAATAACCGGCTCAATCAGCTTTTTCACAAAGCCCGATCATGGCGTCGTTAGCGCCCTCGGAACCATCGCCGGTTTGAGCGTAGATCCCTTTACGTGGAACGCGATCTTCGCCGGCGGCCTCACTTCGGTCGCGGTACTACTCTTCATCGGAGCGGCTGGCAAGAGCGCGCAGATTCCGCTTTACGTGTGGCTTCCGGACGCGATGGCAGGTCCGACTCCGGTTTCGGCCCTCATTCACGCCGCCACCATGGTGACGGCCGGCGTTTACATGATTGTCCGCTGCTCGGTGATCTACACGCATGCACCCTCGGCGATGTTTTTGGTCGCCATCATCGGGGCCGCCACGGCTATTTTTGCCGCCACGATCGGACTCGCCCAGAACGACATTAAGAAGGTTCTGGCTTATTCCACCATCTCGCAACTCGGTTACATGTTCCTGGCCTGCGGTGTAGGTGCCTTCGTCGCCGCGATCTTCCACGTGATCACTCACGCGTTTTTCAAAGCACTCCTGTTCCTCGGCTCAGGTTCGGTCATCCACGGCATGCATCACGAGCAGGACATGCGGCGCATGGGCGGGTTGAAGAAATACATGCCCATCACCTTCGCCACCATGCTGACCGGCTGGCTGGCAATCAGTGGAATACCGATCTTTGCCGGGTTCTTCTCGAAGGACGAAATTCTGTGGCAGACCTGGAGCGCGGGCACGTTCAGTTTGCCGAGTCCCCTCTGGAGCAAAGTGTTATGGGGAATTGGAGCACTCACTGCACTCGTGACGGCCGTTTACATGACGCGCATGATGGTGATGACGTTTTGGGGTTCGGAACGTTTTCGCGAAAAACATGACGAACACAGCAAGTCAATTGAAGATGAGCATGCGCATCACGTTGTGCATGAGCCGCATGAATCACCCTGGATCATGACCGTGCCGCTGATAGTGCTCGCCGTGCTCTCGACGCTGGGTGGACTCATCGGCATCCCCTATGCACTTGGCTCACTCGTCAGCGATCATCCGGTTAACTACATCGAGCAAACGCTGGAGCCTGTCGTCGCTCACGTTCCCGCCGGTGGTTCACACTCCGGCGAGGCCCATCCCGCTGATGAAGTGCAGTGGTTATCGCCAAAACCGCAGGAGCTCGACAGTGCGCCCCCGGTACATGCGCTTGAAGGTTCGAATGCGACGGCCGGGGCCACCACCCACGCTCATTCTCCTGAGGAGATCCGCGAGGAGCGTCTGCTTGCCGCAACTTCTGTGCTGATCGCGCTTGCCGGGATCGGCATTGGGTGGCTGGTTTTTCAGAAGCGGCCGCTTTTGCAAATGCCGCGCATAATCGAGAACAAGTACTACGTTGACGAGATCTACGACGCCACCATTATCAGGCCGAGTGAAAAGTTTTCCCGTGAAGGGTTGTGGAAACTCTTTGACGTTGGAGTTATCGACGGCTTTCTACATTCCCTGGGCGATGCGGTAAAGGAAGTTGGCCGAGTGATCCGTCATCTCCAGGGCGGCTTCGTGCGCAGTTATGCAGCCATCATTCTGGTCGGAGCGCTGGTTCTGATCGGGTTCTTTGCCTACTTCGGTATTCAGGCGATGGGCTTGGTTCGCTAGTTTTATGCAGCAATACTTACTCACAATTCTGATCTTGCTTCCGGTGATCGGCGCGCTGTCGGCAGTCGCTTACAATTTCCTGCCCGCTAAGCAGGAAGACCACTTTAGGTGGATTGCGCTCGCTTTCACTGTGGCAACATTCGTTCTCTCACTACTGCTCATCTCCGGGGTGGGGGTTGGTGCTGCCGATTTTCGCTTCGAGCAGAACGTTAACTGGATCGGCGCAATCGGCGCGCGTTATCACGTCGGTATTGACGGAATCAGTTTGTGGCTGGTCATCCTCACGACCTTGTTGATGCCCATCTCCGTGCTGGCGAGCTGGACGGCAATCAAAAAGCGACAACTCTCCTACTACATTTTCATGTTGTTGCTGGAAGGCGCGATGATTGGCGTGTTCGTGTCGCTGGATCTCTTGTTGTTTTATCTGTTCTTCGAGGCCTCGCTGGTGCCGATGTTTTTCCTGATTGGAATCTGGGGCGGCGAACGAAGAATCTACGCGGCAGTCAAGTTTTTCATCTACACGGCAGTGGGCAGCTTGCTGATGCTGGTGGGCATCATCGCGCTTTACTACATTGCAGCCGCACAACTGGGCGCAGGGACCTTCGACTACGTCACCATCCTTAATGCATTGAAAGAAGGACGGATGACGATTCCCGCCCGGCCAACTGAGGCGCTGCTGTTCGCAGCCTTTGCAATCGCTTTCTGCATCAAGGTGCCAATGTGGCCGGTGCACACCTGGCTCCCGGACGCACACACTGAAGCGCCGACCGCCGGCTCCGTGATTCTCGCGGGCGTCCTGTTGAAAATGGGAACGTACGGACTCTTGCGATTTAATTTGTCGCTCTTCCCGACGGTTTCACGACAAGCCGCATGGTTCATGATCATTCTGGCAATCATCGGCATCATTTACGGCGCGCTCGTGGCGATGGTTCAGCCAGACGTGAAACGTCTCGTGGCTTATTCCTCTGTCAGTCACATGGGCTTTGTGGTGCTCGGTTTGTTCTCCTTCACTGAATACGGCATGCAGGGTGCACTCTATCAGATGCTTAACCACGGAGTCTCCACTGGGGCCCTGTTCCTCTTTGTCGGCTTCATCTACGAGCGCAGGCACACGCGGCTGATTAGCGACTTTGGTGGACTTGCTACTCCGATGCCGTGGTTCTCCACACTTTTCGTTATTGCGTCGCTCTCATCGATTGGGCTGCCGTTTCTCAATGGCTTCGTGGGAGAGTTTTTGATCATGCTCGGAGCCTGGATGTCCAACGCGATTGCCTATTCGTGGATCGCCACAATGATTGCGGCTACTGGAGTGATCTGGGCTGCAGTCTATATGCTTTGGATGCTGCAGCGTGTGGTGTTTGGCAAGATTACCAATCCAGAAAACGTCACTCTTCCGGATCTAAATTCACGTGAGATCGGTTTGATTGTCCCATTAATGCTCTTGATGCTGTTCATGGGAGTCGCCCCGCGTCCGTTCCTCGATCGCACGAAGGCCAGCATCGAAGCGGTACGCGTTCGAGTAGCGACGCCGCCGGCGGGTGGTTCTTTTGCTTCATCGAAATCGTCAGAAAAGAAACAGGTAGGTTCTCCGTGATCTCCGTGTCTCCGTGGTGTTACACGAGTTAAATCACGACGAAGACACTGAGGACACAGAGATCAGAATCACAATGAATTGTTTCCTTGCCTTTCAGTTGACGAAGCCTGATATCAACTTCTGGTTGATCGCACCCGAGTTGATCGTGTGCGTTGTGGGCGTGGTTGTGATGCTGGTGGATGCCTTCGCTCGCCCAACTCAACGCTGGCTCACTGGCGGCATTTCGTTGTTGGGGCTAATCGCTGCCGCCCTCAGCTCAATCTGGCTCTGGCTGACGTGGACCGGCCCGAGCCAGGCATTCAACGGAATGATTGTCATCGACGAACTGCGGCTCGGCTTCACTCTGGTCTTCCTCTTGGTTTCTGCCCTTACTGTTTTAGTTTCAACTGTCTGGGTACAGAACGAAAAGCTGCCCGCCGGTGAGTTTCATTCGCTGTTAATGTTTGCCACCGCCGGAATGATGCTGATGGCTTCAGGCGGCGACCTGGTCATCATCTTTCTCGGTCTGGAGATCCTGTCCATTGCCACCTATGTGATGGCTGGATTTCGTCGCACTGACGTTCGCTCGAACGAATCGTCGCTTAAGTACTTTATTCTCGGGTCGTTGTCTTCTGCGTTTCTGCTGTATGGCATCGCGCTGACTTACGGCGCCACCACTACGGTCACCGGGTTACCTGGCACTACCAACATTGCCGAGATTGCGCGACGACTTAACGAGGCACAGTATCCGACATTGCTGTTCGCAGGCGCCGCGATGATGTTGGTTGGGTTTGGTTTCAAGATTGCCACCGCCCCATTTCATATTTGGACTCCAGACGTTTATGAAGGTGCGCCTACTCCGGTAACTGCATTCATGGCCGCTGGACCCAAAGCTGCCGGGTTCGCTTCGTTCATGAGAGTGTTCGTCTTCGGATTTCCGTTAATGCTCGCGGCCAATAAGACCATTGGCAGCGAAGTTCACAATGCCTGGCTCTATGCGCTCCAGATACTCGCAATCTTAACCATGACGATTGGGAATGTCGTCGCTATTGCCCAGAACAACGTGAAGCGAATGCTCGCATATTCGTCGATCGCGCACGCGGGCTACGCACTGGTAGGCTTCATTGCCGCAGGTGCGGCTCCCACCTCTGAAGCGCGCGACGCAGCCATCACCGGCGTCACGTTCTACCTTCTGACATATGCAGTGATGAACATTGGTGCCTTCGCTGTGGTGCAGCTGATTGCGCGCGAAGGCGATCGCCGTACTGAGGTCGAAGACTACAACGGGATAGGATTTCAGGCGCCCTTGCTGGCTTTTTCGCTGTCGCTTTTCCTGCTGAGTTTGTTGGGTATGCCACTGACCGCTGGGTTTATTGGGAAGATTCTGGTCTTTCGTGCCGCCCTCGATCAAGGCTACGTAATCCTCGTGGTTATCGGAGTCTTGAATACGGCGGTCTCTGCCTATTACTACCTGCGATTGATCATTGTGATGTTCTTTCGAGAGCGGACGACGTCGTGGGTGGCCCCACCCGTGCCCGTGGCCATTGGTGTCGCCCTGGTGATCACAGTCGCCGGCGTGCTCTACCTCGGCCTGTTTCCAGGCCAAGTCATCAATGCTCTGCAAACCAAACCTATCGTCACGCTATCACGGCGGTGATTTTGGAAGAGAACGATGGATGATCGCTCGCTACTTGACCAAATCCTGCAGGCCTGGCGCGTTAACAATTCCATCAACCTCAAGCTAATCCGACAAATCCCCAGGAAGGGCTTCGACTCGGTTCCACTTGCCTCGCGCGGCCGGACGGTGGCGAAGCAGCTGATGCACATGCACAAGGTGCACGTCGGCTGGCTCAAGTTCAACGGCGTAGAGCTACCAGCCAAGGCGATGCCGTTCCCCAGGGATGCATCACCTAATCGGGCCCAACTGGTCGCTGCGTTTCGCGCCTCCGGCCGGGCAGTGGAGCAATACGTTAGAGAGCGTGTGGAAAGCGGCCAACGAACCAAATTTTTTCAGGGGAAACCGGTGCGCTGGATGTGCTACATAATTGCTCACGATTCGCATCACCGTGGCCAGATTGCTTTGGCGCTGAAACAGAACCAGATGAGATTGCCGGAAAAGGTGTCGCTTAATGACCTCTGGTATTCGTGGTACGGTGATGAGCCTGAAAAGTAGTGTCCGACAAACTGGAGTTGTCGCTTTCGGATGAAGGTGCTAATCGCTGGACCGACACGTTTTCACGCTGAAGGCGTGAGATGTAATAGCCGGGGGCAAAGCGAAGCGACGCCCCCGGTACGAGATTAATGAGGGCCTCTAGCCCTGAAAGGGCGGCACCAAGTCTGGCCATTATGACTAGTTGCTACAACTCCCCACGCCCTTTCAGGGCTAGGCGCAATTTTCTTTCGTCTTACCGGGGGCGTCGCTTCGCTTGCCCCCGGCTATTACATCTCACGCCTTCAGCGTGAAAAGCGAAAGAAACGTAATCTATGATTCACATAGTGATCGAAAACTTCCGGGCTCTTGCCGGATAATGCCTTTCCGCGTGACAGCTGAAGACTACGCTCAACAAATCAGAACCGAACTAGGTGACTTCTGGTTGCCGCACCTTTATCGCACACGTGTACTCAAGATCAGAACACGGGCTTACAACTTCGGGACCATTGAACGGCATCCGCGCGTTGAGATCCAACACACCTTACTTGGCGTGGAGTTAAAAGTCGGCCGCCGCCGGCTACTTTGTCCTGACCTGGCTACGGCGAGATATCTGTCCGTTTTTGCTCGCGCTGGCTGCAAGGAAGTCGCGGTGCCTTACGATATCACCAAGGTATCGCGATGCGCCGACGAGCTCGAATCCTCCTGGTATCGCATGCTGCTTTTGGCGGACCACCATGCCGCAGACCGGGATGATGCATTTAGGACTCGAATTAATGGCCTGTTAATTGCTAAAATACGGGCCGAGATTGCGGAGGCTGGTTCCGGGACGGCCATACCAGAGTTTCGACAGAGCACCAGACAACGCAACTGACAGCAGACGCAGCGATTAAATTTCATAGCGAATTAGACGTTTACTGATAAATATGACCCAGGAGATCAGAGAGTTTTCCATCGAAGACAGCCAGCCACCCGACGCGGTCAATCCGCTTCCCTTTCCTTTTCACCAACGGACATTCTGTCGTTACGAGCCTATTGAAAAGCACATTGAAGAAGCGCGTGTGCTTGTAGTGGACAATCTTCTGCGCGACGAACAGGACCTCTCCGACGTCGGGCAAAGCGAGTGGGGGGAAACTGCCGCGACTGAGATAAAACGCGAGCGACAGATTGCCGAGATGGCCATCGAGAATATCCTCAACAATGTCGCACGTCTGGTAAAGAACCCAACGACCCAGGTTACCCACCTCTCAAAACTGAGTGAAGCCGCGGCCGAGTTCGAACCCGATGCGATCGTGCTCAGCGGCACGCTTCGCGATTTCGATTTTTATAAACCCGAGATCATCGAGAGCTTCAGTAGTTTCATTCGCTCGACCACGATTCCAGTTCTGGCTATTTGCGGCGGGCACCAGCTGGTCGGCATGAGCTTCGGTGCGCATGTCATCACGCTCGATCGACTGGAACAGCATCAACAGCGCGAAAACCGGCCGGCGGAGTATCAGTACCGCTTTATCCGCATTACCGAACCCAAGGATCCAATCTTCGCGGGCATGAGCGATCCGAACTCAGGGTTTTTGTATGACCGCGAGCCAACGCGGATCCTGCGGGTTTGGCAAAACCACGGTCTGCAGCTCGACCAGGTGCCCGATGATTTTCAACTGCTGGCAACCTCATATCTCTGCCGCAACCAAATGATGGTAAAGCGCAGTGACAATCAGCTGATCTACACGGTTCAGTTCCACCTCGAGAAGTCGTTTGAAGACTGGAACAAAACTCGAACTCGTTGGGAACATCAAAACGAATCTCGCGACGGCCGCATTCTTTTTGAAAACTTCCTGGAGCTCGCTCTCGCCCACCGCAAGCCGCCTATCTAGTCTCACTATCAGAGCATTAGCGATAGGAATTCCATTTCGTGTGTTTTCGTGTAACTTAGTGGATCGGTACGAGCCGTCGATAAAAACCGATCCACGAATTTACACGAAGGTTCACGAAAAGAAGCCATGGCTCCCCAGTCGCTCACGAAAACGACTCTTGTCAGCGCAGCAAAACACCTGGCGAAACGAGATCGAGATCTGGCGTCAATCCTTGATGCCTACGGGCCACCTCCGATGTGGGCACGTCCAGCAAGCTTTAACACCCTGGTTCGCATAATTCTCGAGCAGCAGGTTTCGTTGGTGTCGGCGGCCTCGATGTATCAACGACTCAGGTCGAACATTGACCCGTTCCGGCCGCACCGCTTTGTGGAACTGGGGGAGCTTCACTTCAAATCGCTGGGAGTCACGCGGCAAAAAACTTCTTACTGTATTGATCTTGCAGAGTCGCTGGTTTCGCGTCGCCTAAAGCTATCTGCGCTTTCGAAAATGAGCGACGATGAGGTGAAGGCCGCGCTAATGGAGGTCAAGGGTATCGGCTCGTGGAGCGCTGAGGTTTATCTGTTGATGGCCTTGCTGCGACCTGACATCTGGCCCAGTAGCGACGTTGCACTCGCCAGTGCTGTGACCAACCTGAAACGACTTGATAAGCGCCCGGGTTATGATGAACTTCAACGGATGGCCGAATCGTGGCGACCTTTTCGTTCAGTCGCGGCGAGGATGCTGTGGCAGTACTATTTGGCCCGGCGCCGCCGCAAGAGCACCTCGTGATCCCCAACTAACAACAGATTCGACGCTTCGTGGGGCCGCAAGCAAGGAATCGTAACGCCACAACAAGCTGAAACTATTGGGAAGACGTGGGAACAGCGCTCTGCTACTCCGCAGAATACGGGTTTAGGCGGCGGGATTGGGTTCCATGGCTGGATTCGAGAGTGGGACAACGCGGCCCACGCCATCTCTCATGCGGATGCATCGTGATGCACGCTGCTGATGTCAGGACGGCCTTGCACATAAAGCGAAAATCCCACCCACGGCAGTGGGTGGATGGTTCAAGTCCGGCCTACAGAACGCGGGAAACCCTCAACCAAATCCCCTGCACGGGAGTGCGGGGATGGTTCAAGTCCTACCTGTTCACTTGAATCCTGTCAAAGACTTTTGTATGGAAAGTCCGAAATGAATAGGTAGGATCTGAACCATCCGCACACTGCCGTGTGCAGGATTCTGTGATTCTTGATTGCCGTCTTTTTGTAGAGAGGACTTGAACAATCCATGCACTGCCGTGCATGGGATTTTCCCTTTGTGCAATGCCTGTCAGGACGTTTTACGACCAGATCAGTGAAGGCTCGATGGTGGTGATTTTTTAGCGCTCGAGCGTGTCGTTAGATTTACTTCGCGATCGTAGAAGTCGACGTTTTTGGCGGCGCCAGGTTAACTGGAGCGGAGAGCGGCACATTCTCCATCGTCCGATCAATCAACTTATCCACCACGGCATTCAGATCGCTATTCTTTTGATAAATCTCCAGCTGCTCGTCTGCGGACGTGCCACGCTGCAAGATCGTGTGGATATGTTCTACCTCTTTGCGCGAGCCGAGTGGATCAAGTACGTCGTCGACAAACTCCAGCAACTCAAGAATCAGATCACGAACCGGCACCTCTTTCTGCTTGCCAAAGTCAATCATCTTGCCGTCGAGACCCCAACGCACCGCCCGCCATTTGTTTTCCTGGATCAGCATTCGGCGGTAGAGCCTGAAGCCCAGGTTTCTTTCGATGAGCGTGTTGAGTTTTGCCACAATCGCTTGAAAGAGAGCGGCGATGGCAATTGTGTCGTCTACTCGCGTCGGGATGTCGCATACGCGAAACTCGAGCGTTGGGAAGAACGGATGCGGCCGGATGTCCCACCAAATCTTTTTGCCGTTGTCGATGCATTTTGTCTTCACCAACAACTCGACGTAACGCAAGAAGCTCGCGTGTGAATCGAAATGATCCGGGATGTCGGTGCGCGGAAACTGTTTGAAGACTTCGCTGCGATACGACTTCAGACCCGTGTTGTGGCCCATCCAAAAGGGCGAGGAGGTAGTGAGCGCCAAAACGTGTGGGAGGAAATAGCGAGCGGCGTTCATGATGTGTACTGACCGCTCGCGATCTGCCACACCGACGTGGACGTGTAGCCCGAATATCAACAGCGAGCGGGCCACGGTTTGTAGCTCTTGAACCAGCAGTTCATAGCGTTCGTCGTCAAAGATCTTCTGGTCTTGCCAACGGGAGATCGGGTGGGTGGATGCGGCGACAATCACCAGGCCGTTCTTGCGCGCCAAACTTGAGATCACTGCACGCAGGTTGGTGATATCCGCTCTGGCTTCCTGAATATTTCGACAAATGCCAGTCCCTACTTCAATCATCGACTGAATCATTTCCGGCTTGACCTGCTCGCCGAGCAGCATGGTGCCTTCTTCGAGAATCTCAGCGACGTGTGACCGCAACTCGCGGGTGTGCGGATCGACAATCTGAAACTCTTCTTCGATTCCCAGGGTAAATTGATCGAACATACGGGACAGCTCCTTTAGCGACTCATCAGCGTGCCTTCACGGCACCAATACCCGTTTCACTCTTTCAGATACTCAACTAATATCGATTGCCCATCATGAATCTATTAGGTTACAAACAATCCTTCAGGCACTCTTTGATCATCTTCCAGTCAGGACAAACCTTGCCCAGGAACTCGTGGCGCAGATGCCTTACTGCGCTGCGAGGTGAATGCACCGGGCTGTGGAGATCAAAGTGCACATACCATTTACGCGGATTGCCCTCCTGGAAAAGAAAATGGAGTATCGCTTCGGACCGGCCTTTCTCATAGAAGCCGCCGCTGGTGTCATTGTGGTTGGCGAACCGCCGCGTGAAATCCTTGCGCTTTGAAAGCGTCGATTCGATAAAGGGCCAGGCAGCGAACCCAATACCTACTCCGCCTTCACCATAGACGTTGTCAACGTTTTTTACGACCTCCCAGAGTCCTTTGGCGCGCATTCGACTAAACACAAGTAGCAGCGCCTGCTGTTTGTCTTCGACCAACGAGTCGAATGCAGCCTGATCGCTTGTCGCTCCCCAGAGGCCCACCAGTTTACCAGTGAAGGCGACGCGGGCCTCAATGGGAAGGTCGTTCCAGTGAAGTAGCGGGCTCCCCGACGAAGACATCTAATTCTTGCCCATCTCACTTTCCAACGCCGCCCGGTCGGCCTCCGAAAGACCTTGAAAACGAATACCAACGCCTCGGCCCGGATTGCTGTAGATCACTTCGCCGTTTACCAGCACTTGCCTATCCTCCCCCAGAGGAATTCTCAACATCAACACTGCTCCCTCAGGCAGATCATCTTTTGTCTGCATGTAGAGTCCACCGATGCTGATGTCGGATGTGCTGGCCATGCCCGTGGCATCCTTGCCGTCGAAGAAAACGTCGACGGTCAAGCGTGAGCGTTCGTACTGGCGACGGTCCTCTGGCGGGATTCCAGTTTCGTCTAGCTCTTCCATAACTAGTCGAGTCTCCTCAATCGATGTGGCTATCCAAAAGCGGTATCTTGGCAGGGTCTGACTCTCGTAACCCAACTGTTAGCTCGCGCCGGCAAACTAGAACAATTTGCTTTACCAGAACGTGAAATCCAGGAACGGCGGGCATTGTACACGCTTTTCCTCCCGACGGTCTTGGCGGTGTGTTGATCAGGCCTTGCACAAAAAGCGAAAATCCCATGCACGGCAGTGAATGGATTGTTCAAGTCCTCTCTACAAAAGACGTCAATCAAGAACCACTAAATCCCGCACACGGCAGTGTGCGGATGGTTCAGGTGCTACCTATTCATTTCGAATTTCAATACAAAAGTCTTTCAAAGTATTCAAGTGAACAGGTAGGACTTGAACCATCCCCGCACTCCCGTGCAGGGGATTTGGTTGAGGGTGTCCCGCGTTCGGTAGGCCGGACTTGAACCATCCCCCCACTGCCGTGGGCGGGATTTTCGCTTTTTGTGCAAGGCGGTGTTGATCACGTGCCGCGCCCTGAAGAGGATTGAGATATTGAGGAAAGGAAACGGTCCTTCTCCCATATCAACTTTCACTCATCGGTTAAATCTCTACCGGAAATCGCGAATGAGCACCACGTCTCGGCTTTCCGTGCCGCGCGTGAAGGCGAATTGCTGGCCGTCGCGCGACCAGCCGTGGGTGAAGAGCTTCTCTGTGGGCAGGCCCGGTAAACGCTGGGGCTCTCCACCAGAGAGCGGCTGTCGCCAGATGCCATTGGTCGAGTCGCGGTAAGTCAATGCCGCGCCGTCCTGAGTCCAGCGGATGCCGGTGCGGAAGGTGGCGAGTTTGGGCACGTTAAATAGCTTGACTGGCGGCCCACCTTCGACGCTGAAGACAGCAATCTGCCACCCCTCCAGCGAGTCGGCGTCTGAAACGTAACCACAGGCGATGAACTTTCCGTCGGGCGAGATACGCGGCCACTCGGACGGCTTATCGGTCAGACGCACCGGCTCGCCGCCGTCAACCGACACGCGCCACAGGCTGCTTAGGCCGTCGCGTGACGAGACATAGACCACCCACCTGCCGTCGGGCGAGACGTGCGGCTCTTTGTTCCCGCCACCTCGCGTTAACTGTTGCGGATTGCCGCCGTCCGTGTCGGTGCGCCAAATATCGTAACTGCCACCACGGTTTGACTGAAAGACGAGGTGACGACCATCAGCCGTCAGGCTCGGATTGATGTCGGCGTAACCTGACGAGGTCAGTTGTCTGGCATTGCCGCCGTCGCTGTCCATTCTCCAGATAGTCCGACTCTCACCGATGACCGCAACGTAGACAATTCTGCCGTCGTGCGTCCAATCAATTCCGTACATCCCGTCATACCTGCCTTGAGAGCCGAAAGTAATTTGTTTGGCCTGACCGAAGTTCTTGGCTGAAGCGACCCACATGTTGGTGATGCTTTGGGCTTGCACCGCAAGCAGTGCGCCGTCGTCCGCAGATAGGCTGGCGACAGCGCCATAGCTGTTCAGGTCTGATGTGAGCCGGCGTGCTTCGCCCGCGGGATGCGTTACTGACCAAAGCTGGGAGAATCGCTGCCAGGAGTCTTTATCCGCCGCGACGACGATCAGACGGCTGCCGTCGCTCAACCAGCTCAAACGCTGAATGCCTCTCCAGTCCAATGCCGTGAGCGGCTCGACTTTGCCGTCCGTGACGCGAACGTCGAAGATTTCCTGGTTTTCCCCATTATCTTTGCTGACCGCGCCGACCGTGATGGTCGAGCCATCGGGCGACCACGCCGCGGTACGATGGACGAAGGCCCGAGAAAGCGGCCGAGCAGCAATCTCTCGCTCGCCTGAGCCGTCGAGGTTCGCCACCATCAAGAGGCTCGCGGCGCGCGCACGGTCGGTACGCACGAACCCGACTTGCTTGCCGTCGGGCGAAAAGGTCATGGCGCTGCAAGACTTGAGCGCTAGCTTTTCCGGAACGCCGCCGAGAACAGGCAAACGAAATAGTCGACCCTGCGGGTTCTCGCCATCATTCAAACAATAGTAAAGGCTGCTGCCGTCTGGCGCGAAGGTCATGCCCAGACCATATCTGACCTCCGCGGGTGCGCGCAGTTGGACACTGCTGCTGCCGTCAACCTGACTCAGCCAGAGACCGTACTGTCCGTCTCTTTCCTTCTGGACGTAAACGAAAAACTTGCCGTCGGGCGAAAGCGTCGCGTGAGAGATCATTCCCTGAGTCGTCAGGCGTTTGATCACTATGTGCGGAGCCACGGGCGGCGTTGCACCCGCAGTAGTCGCACGATTCACGCTGCTGCGCCAATAGGCGAACCCGCCCAACGCAAGCAGCACACAGATCATAAGGCCGCCAGCGAATACCCAGACGACGCGTGGCAACGCTGGCCTCGCTGGTGCGGCATTGATTGGAAACGTCGTCGCGCTCGCTGCGGCCGCCCCATTCCCGTTTTTGTTGTTGAGGAGTCTTGCTCCGATGTTTTCATTGGGCGGGCGCAGCTGATGACTGACGATTCCTTCGACTGAAAACTCGCCGGCAAGGTCTCGGTGGTTGTCGTCGACGCTGATGAGTGTGCGTTGTTCGCCGACGACCTCCCCGGCCCTGGCTTCCAGCTCCCGCACGTCCGCCACGAAGCGGTAGCCGCGTCCTGGCTCGGTCACGACGAAGCTGCGCTCGCCTTTGCTTTGGCCCAGCGCCTTCCTGAGCGCCGACATATGCACCGTCAGGTTCGACTCTTCGACAATCTGGTCAGGCCAGACCAGTTCCAAAAGCTCGTCCTTCGTCAGGAGTTGCCCGACGTGACCGACCAGCGCGAGGAGCAGATCGACTGCCTTCGGCTGAAGCATGACAGGCTGCCCATCGCGCAGCAGCTGGCGCTTGAGCCCGTCGAGCTCGAAGTCCTCAAAACGGTAAATCTTGTGTGAAAGGGCTTGCATCGCGCCTCTTCGGAAATCTTAGGAATTATTAAAGCGCGAATTAAAGACTTTCTGAGCGCCGGCCCCGATGATGCGCGTCGCCGGCGAGGTTTGAAGGCGTTTTTTCGCGGCGTCCGTGATGTTAGCAGACATCGGACGCGCGACAAATAGCCAGCCCTCCCGGTAGGTAGGTCTCTTCATGCTCAGAATAAAGACATGATTTACGAGATTAACAGGATGGGGCAAGCACTCAATCTAATTCTCCAAATGAATCTTGATAATCGTGGCGATGACTTCCCTGCCTGTCTTGGAATGATTAGAGCCTAACGGCAGAGATGACGCCGGACATATGGACGAGTAAATCGTGAGGCGATCTGTGACGACATGAAGTTTTGTCCATCTCCACAACGCCACCTTGCTCCTGCGGGGTTACAGGGAAATATTTGACCGCCTTTCTACAAACATTCAGTGGCTTACGGCACAAATTTCCCAAACGACCTCTCAATTGAGATGAAAGTGAAAATAGAAAAGGAGTCGAAGCAGTGAACAAACACCAAAGAATCTTCACCGCGCTCGTGCTGGGCGTCGTCATCATTGGACTCGCCGCGCTATCGACGCGGCACACATCACCAACCCAGGCGCAAGGAGAGGACCCGCGCGCTCACCTTGAGGGGAGTCCGACTCTCACAGAAGGTAATGGTAGCGACGACTTCGAGGTGTGGGCCGTCGATCAGGGGGTCGGCCCGGGCACGCTCTATATTTATGACGGCGAGGATTTGGACGAGCGCGCTCGCTCTGCCGTCCCCGACGTCTATGACCTGAACGCTAACGTCACGCCGCTTTGTGTCGCCGAGACGGGAACCGCACCGGTGCGCGGCCACATGCTCGGCCTCAACTCGACCCACTCGCACGCCATCCTCGCTTTCGTGGCGAGCGGGCACGTTGTCTTCTTCAACACTGCGACTCGCCAGCCCGTCAAGTGCATCGACGTCGGCGTGCAGGCGCATGCGGCCTTCGCCTCGCCCGACGATCAATATGTCTTCGTCGCCAACCAGAACGGGAAGAAGTTCCACCGCATCACAACGGATTTCACGACCGAGACGTTTACGCTCGATGAGTCTGCCACTCTCGACCTCGCCACCTGCACAACGCCCAACGGCTTACCCTGCCAGGACGCCGTGCTGCGACCGGATACCGCCCCGATCTGTCCGGTCAGCGACTCGTCCTCACGCTTCGTCTTCGTAACATTGCGCGGCGGCGGGATGTTGGTCTTAAACGGGAGAACCACGCCGATGAGCATCGTCGCCGAGTACGACGCGGCGACCGTCAACGGCAACGGGTGCGTTGGATTCCAGAGCCGCGACCTGATGTACATCAACTCGGGCGGCGGGACGGGTACGAACCCGACCGAGGAAGACCTCTACTCTTTCAGAGTCAGCGGTTACCCGACTGTAGGCTTTAACCCGCCGAACGTGCCGGCCCCGCACGTCCTGCTCAACCAGGATGGCGACTCGCACGGCGGCGTCCTGATGGGCCGGAGGCATGGCAGGTATCTGTGGGTGGCGGATCGTCTGGACAACGAGGTCGCCGTCATCGACACGTTCGCTGACGTGTGGGTCAACACCTTCGACCTGTTAAGCCGGCACAGTAGCGACCCGACTCCAGATTTGATGGACATTTCGCCCAACGGTAAATACGTCTTCGCGGCGTTGCGCGGCCCGTGCCCGGTTAGCGGCAACGAGCCATCGGTGAACAACTCGGTCGGAGCCACACCTGGTGTCGGCGTAATCAAGGTTCAACAGAGCGGCTTCAAAGGCAAGATGGTGGGCGTCGCACCCCTCAGCAATCCGGTCGCCCCGTTCGTTTGCACGACCGTTGGCGGCACCCCAACGCTGACCGAGCGCGCCGACATCCACACGCTTAAGGTCGTTCTAAAGTGAAGTCGTGAGGTAGCAAATCGTTCACAGATGAGATGAAAGTAGAAAGGACAAACCCATGAACATACGACGGAGAATCCTGACGGCGCTCGCGCTGTGCGCCGTCATTATTGGACTGGCAGCCCTCTCAGCGCGGCACACATCGCCAACTCAGGCGCAAGGAGAGGAGACACGCGTGCGGAGTGGGCCACACATCCGCGCCTCGCTCTACGGCCTGCACACGTTGACTCGCGGGCAGACCGCGCGACTTACGGTCGTCAACACAGTGCTCGGCGCCCCGCCAGAACCAATCCGCCCGCGCCGCGTGACCCTGGGCTTCGACATCTACGAGGGAAGCCCGCCCGACCCCGAGCAGCCTGCCGCCGATGGCTCGGTCCACACCCTCCGCTTCCTGCGCCGCGTCTCGCGCACGGTCATGTCGGGTCCTGGCGATGAGGCTGTGGCGCTGGAGTTCGAGGCCTCGCGCGCTGGTGAGACCATCGCCGCGTGGGTGCTGTCGGGACCAGGCGATGAAGCCACTACCCCAAGCGAAACCAACCTGCCCGACAGCAGGCGGCAAGCTGTGGTCACTTCGTTAGAGGTGCGACAGGGCAACAGAACACAGTTCGTGCTGCCCGCCGTCCGCCAGGGCTTCGACCCTCAGCCGGAACCGCCTGTGCATCGTTAACCACAGCGCGGTTAAGAGGTAACGCTTCGCATGGTGCAGGTTTGCCAACGCGAAAGGACCGTGTGGCCAGTACATCTGCCACGAAAGAGGGAGAAACGTAATGCTCACGCTATCGCCGTCTGAAATAAAGCAGTGCAGACCACGCGACAATTCGAGCACGGTAAGCCTGGGCCTGCAACTACTCCTCAATTTATGAAGCACCACAAGTAGGAGATACCCATAACTATCCAAAAAAGATTTTCTGCCTCATTCACCTTGATCCTTCTGTGCCTGGGTCTCGCGCACACGAGCTACGCCGATCAGATCGTCGTCCCGAATGCCAATACCAACACGGAAGGAAATGACGGGATCGCTACCACCACACTCATCCGGCTCCAGCAAGTTTTCGCCTCTTCGCAGTTTGCCGCGGCAGGTGGGCCGATAATCGTCACGCAGATCGCCTTCCGGCCTGACGTAGGTTATGCGAGCACGTTCACTTTCACGAACCCAAACTTGCAAATCAACCTCTCAACGACCAGCATGGCGCCCGACGGGTTGAGCACGACGTATGCCAGTAACGTCGGCGCTGATGATACGGTGGTCGGTAACGGGGCGATCACCTTGTCAACCGCCAACACGGGTCCGCCGGGTGGGCCGAAGGACTTCGACTTCATCATCACCTTCACCACGCCGTTCCTCTACGATCCGGCGTTGGGCAATCTGCTGATTGACTTCCGCAGCACTGGTTTAATCTCCCCCGCATTTCACGATACGCAGAATACGCTCGGAGACTCCGTGTCGACGGTCAATGGCTCCCTTAACTCACCGATCGGCTCTACATCCACGTTTGGGTTTGTGACCCAATTTACGTTTACTCCAACGACGCCAACCGCCGTGCCTGAGCCAACCACTTTTCTGTTGCTCGGCTCGGGCCTGGCGGGAATCGCTGCGAAAGTTCGCAAGCGTAACAAAGTGCGAATGCAACCAAAGAGTAGTTCAGAAATACGGATGTAATTTCTCACAACGATCAACTTCAACCCGTATTGAACCAGGCGACAACTATGATCAATGCAAAAATGTCTTTCGCGATCGCGTTGTTCCTTACCTGCTCTGCCATCGCGGGCTCGGTTCCGCGGGTGCTGGCTGAGAGGCCCGCAGGCTTCGCCGTAGAGTTTTCCAATTGCGTCGAGAGCATCGGCGTCGGTCTCGTCCCAACAGAGCAAGCCCGAGCGCTCGTCCCTGCTGAGTTCCAACTGGTCGGAGAAGGCGGGCCAATGACGCCCCTCGTCGTTCGCACTGCGCGATGCAACGGCATTGCGGTCGCTGGTCCCCGGCCCAAAGCCGGCTCCATAGTCCAGCTTGGCGTCGTCATCGTTCCGCCGGATTTCACCGGCGACATCAATAACTACACGCTCTGGTACTACACATCCGACGCAAAGCTCGCGCACCACCTAGCAAGGCTCGGCGTTCGCGCGCAGCACGTCCCCACGATCGACTACGACTACGGCAGCGACGGCAGTTTCTTCGTCAACGTCCCGCGACCAGGGCGTCCTCTCGTGTCTGTTGATGGGACTGTAGTTGAACCGGAGAACTCGTCTGGCTCCTTTGTTGCCAACTGGTGGGCGATCGTTGATGGCTGCCGCGTGAAGATGGAGACCAACGTGCCGGAGATTTTCATTGGCGACGCAAACCTTACGCTTACGACTAACCCCAATGGTCCGCTCGGCCAATTAATCGGGGGCGCTTCGACTGGCTTTCCGGTGTTGCAGCAGTTCAATACCTTCGCAGACGCCCGGATGACAGTCCGCGTCAATTCACGTTGAAAGACTCCGTAGGAGCGTGATGTTTATAGCCGGCAGCAGCCTATTTCTTTCAGGAAATATCTGATCACTATCTACAAACATTCCGTGCCGACGGTACTAATTTCAAAACAACCTTAACAGTTAAAAGGAGAAGATTATGAACACACGGAAGACATCGCCGAAGGTGGTTGCCATCACCTTGATCCCCGCTCGGAGTTTCGGTTTGAGATTGAAAGCAAAGACTTGGCTCCGCCCGGCGTTCGCCGCCGTGGCCCTTCACGCTGCTCTTATCAGCAGTAACACGAAAACACGAAACACAAGAATGAAGCATTTCGCAATGTCAATAGCGCTGGTCATGTTGACGGCTGCACTTGCGGTGGATGCAACGGCGCAACAAATTGAGTGTTCCAGTCCCGCGAGAAAGGTTGCAGCAGTTACGAACCCCGCGGGTCACGTGATCACCACGAGGTATCAACTCGACGATCCCAATCTTCAGACGTTGCTCACGACGACAATCAACGCGAAGCGGGGTTGTTTGGTAGCGCACTTGAGCGGGTCGGCTAGGATTACGGATAATTACGTCGTCTTCCAAGTGCGTGTGGATGGCGTGCCTATGGAAGGTCACCTGCCCGGGCTATTAGGGTTTCCCACTCCTGTAGTCTTCGTCTCAATTGACGCGAGTCCCGCCAATGATGACGAGCAATTTATCGATCCAACCAAGGTGGTTGCGTACAATTTCTTTACACAGCTGGATGCAGGCACCCACACCGTCGAGGTCTTGGCTGCAGGTGGCAGTAACATACTCGCTCCCTTCTTCCCTTCAGTAAACAGTCTGGTGCTGACGCTTGAATATCGTTAGTGCCTAGCTTCGCGTGGAGAGAGCCGCGCTAATTGGCGAGTCCCTCCACGCGAGATCATCGATCCACGAAATCAGACGGAGTCACGCGAACCAAAAGGCAAGCTATTTCGTGCAGGTTCGTGTGGATTCGTGGATCGTGTTTGATTTTTCAGCAGCCTGCTAGACCTTTTGTAACGTTTTGATGGGCCGGCAAAGAAGGCCGGGAAAGAAAAGTGGATTCGACAAACCTGTAGAGGAGTTACAGCGATGAATACGAAAAACATTATTCGCAAGCCATTTTCATTCACAATCACTCGATTTTTCCATTTCGTTTTCGTCTTGACGCTGTTTGCGGCGGCGAGCGGGACGTTCGCGTCGCGTGAAGCGCGATCGGCGACTTTTACCGTCACCAACACGAATGACACATGCCAAGGGATCCCCTGCACGGGTTCGTTCAGGCAAGCCATCGAGGATGCCAACAACAATCCGGGCGCGGACACGATTGTTTTCAACATTCCGGGGACGGGTGTGCAAACAATACTTTTGGCACAGGGATTAGGTGTCGGTGCTCTACCTGTGATTAACCCCCCAGTTTTCATTGACGGCTGGAGTCAAGGTGGCGCGGGCTACATCGGTCCGCCTTTGATTGAACTGAATGGTACAAATGTCGCCGGCGCGGGGCTAACAATCACAAGTGACAGCACAGTTAGAGGGCTGATTCTAAACAGGTTTAACACAGTGACTCAGCCCTTTCCGTTCCCTACAATCTACGGAGATGGAATACTCATAACAGGTTCAAACAATACCGTTCAGGGTTGCTATATCGGGACTTCGGCAAACGGTCAAGCCGCTTCACCCAACGAGGGCGATGGTATTCACATACGTGGCAACGACAATGTCATCGGTGGAATAACAGCCGGGGCGCGTAACGTCATTTCAGGCAACGGCACCAGCACTACTGATCGAGGTGGCATCCGGATCACTGGACACGACAACAGCGTTCAAGGGAACTACATCGGCGTGAGGGCTGACGGCTTTACCCGTCAAGGCAATTCTCATTACGGAATATTCATCATCTTCGGCAACCGCAACCAAATTGGCGGACTTCCCTTCGGCGACATCACCAGAAGTAATGTCATCAGCGGGAATGGCAACGACGGCATTAAGATAGGCGACAATAGTGCCAACGCGGCTGGGAATGACAACATTATCCAGGGCAACCACATCGGTGTCGGAGCAAGCGGCTCGACTGCCGTGGGAAACAACGGCAGGGGCATCTATATTGAAAAAGGCGGCAACAATCAGATCGGCGCTAGCGGCGCGATCCTCCAACCTCTCGGCGCGGGCAACATAATCCGAAACAATCAATTGCAGGGAGTTCGGTTAGGCTTAGGGGCAGGAACCGGAAATCGCATTTCCCAAAACTCAATTCACGCGAACGGCATCCCCACATCTCTTCTCGGCATTGACCTTGTCTCAGGCCTGGACGAAGGCCCCTTGCTCAATGACAACTGTGATACGGATGACGGTGTGAATAATCTGCAAAATTATCCTGTAATTGAGACAGCTCTTTCCTTCGGCGGCAACATTACAATCGAGGGAATGCTCAACAGCAATGACGGTGGTGGTGTCAGGACTTACACGATTGAATTTTTCCACAGCACAACCCGCGACCCCAGCGGCTTCGGTGAAGGACGAACCTTTCTTGGTTCAAAGAGTGTGACATTGAGCCGTCCGACGACAGGCTGCAGCGCATCCTTCAGTGCTACTTTCTCCGAGTTAGTCACGCCGGGGCATTTCATCACCGCCACCGCCACCGATCCGGATGGCAATACTTCCGAGTTCTCGCAATCCCTCGCAGCCGCCGCCAGCTTATTGCAATTCAGCGCAGCGAGTTACAGCGCGACAGAAAACGGCGGCAATGCGACCATCAGCGTCACGCGCATTGGTAGCACGGTGTCTGCCGCTAACGTCAACTACGCCACTTCGAACGGCACGGCGACCGCCGGACAGGATTACGCCGCCGCTTCCGGCACACTCAGTTTCGACATCGGCGAAACAAGCAAGACTTTCACCGTCCCCGTGCTCAACGACGGTGTTTTTGAAGGCAACGAAAACCTTAATCTCGGCTTGATGAACGTGACGGGGGCGGGAGCGGCTTTGGGATTGCAGAGCATCGCCGTTTTGACGATCGTCGAGGACGAACCGCAGCCGACACTCCGCGTCAACGACGTGAGTTTGTCTGAAGGCAATAGCGGCACGAAAACCTTCGCGTTTACCGTCAGCCTTTCTAATCCCAGTTCGCAAACTGTTTCGGTAACTTACGCGACTGCTGACGGCTCGGCTACGAGCACCAGCGACTATCAATCTGCGGGGGCGACACTGATCTATACGACAGGACAAACCAACAAGACCGTCAACGTCGTCGTCAGTGGCGACACGGTTGGCGAACCCGATGAAACCTTCTTCGTTAATTTGACGAACCCCACCAACGCCCCAATCGCGGACGCGCAAGGGCTCGGCACAATCCTCAATGATGATAATTGCATTAACTCAATCAACCCGACAGGGGTGAATGCCACCGCTGTGGGCGGCACAGGGAGCGTTAGCGTCACGAGCGGTTGTGCATGGGCGGCTGTGAGCAATGCTTCTTGGATAACCGTCACATCGGGATCAACCGGAAGCGGGAACGGCACCGTCGGCTACAGCGTTGCCGCTAATACAGGCGTTGCTCGAATCGGAACAATCACAATCGCCGGACAAACCTTCACCGTCAATCAAAGCGAGCCGGCGCCGACACCCACGCCGGCGCCAACGCCGACGCCTTCACCGACTCCCGTCTCGGTGACGACATCACCGGGCACGAACGTCAACGTTCAGGGCAACGGTGTATCGGTGACCTTTACGGGTGTCACGACAGGCGGCTCGACGACAATTGCCCCGATTGATCCGAACTCAACAGGCAGCGTACCGTCCGGCTATACCATCTTCGGCTCAAGTGTCGCTTTCCAGATCACTACCACCGCCGGCATCACACCGCCGATTGATCTCTGCTTTAACCTCCCGACGGTTAATGACCCGATTGCCTTCGGCAACCTTCGCGTGCTGCACAACGAGAACGGCTTACTAGTTGACAGGACGCTCAGCCACGACTTCCCCGCGCGCACGGTCTGCGCACGCACAACCACACTCAGTCCGTTCCTCGTCGCCGCCGCAACGCAAAACCCCATCGATGGCACCGACCTCTTCGTGACGCAGCACTACCGCGACTTCCTTAGCCGCGAGCCGGATGCCGGCGGTCTGCAATTCTGGTCCAACGGTATCGACGTTTGCGGCACTGACTTGCCTTGCCGCGAAGTGAAGCGCATCAACACTTCGGCTGCGTTCTTCTTATCGATTGAGTTCCAGGAGACGGGCTACCTCGTCTATCGCTTCTTCAAGACTGCTTATGGCGATTCAGTCTCGCCGGGAGTGTCCGGCACCGTGCCAATCATCCGCCGCGATGAGTTCCTGCCCGACACCGCACGCATATCGCTGGGCGTACGAGTGGGCATCGGCGACTGGCAGCAACAACTGGAGGCGAACAAGCAGGCATACGCCCTGGAGTTCGTCCAGCGGCAGCGCTTTCTCGATGCCTTCCCGCTTTCGCTGACACCTGCGCAGTTTGTTGACCAGCTAAACCAACGTGCCGGCGGCGTGCTCTCTTCTCCGGAGGTCGACCTACTCATAGCCGAGTTGACGGCCAACAACACGTCAGCGGGCCGCGCTTCGGCGGTCCGGAGCGTGGCCGAGGACTCTAACCTTCGGCAGGCGGAGTTGAACCGGGCATTCGTGCTGATGCAGTACTACGGATATTTGCGTCGCAATCCGGACGAGGGGCCTGACACGAACTTCGGTGGGTGGAAATTCTGGCTCGAGAAGCTCAACCAATTCAACGGCAACTTCATCCAGGCCGAGATGGTTAAGGCCTTCACCTTCTCCATCGAGTATCGAGAACGCTTCTTTGTGCAGCCATAGGAAGCTTGGCCCAGGGTGATCGATGAGAGACGGCCCGCGTAGATGAACAATGCCTCGCCAGCCGGTGTCACTTTCATTCACACCGTGGCTTTAGCCCGGTGTTAGTGCAAGAACGAACACCAGAAGTGGGATACCGGTTCGCTGTCTCCAACTCCTGCAATCTTAGTTTCAGGTGGCTTTTTTAGAAGGAGGTGCTTTCTCAGTAACGGTTGCCTCAACATCGGTCGCCAGTCGTCCGTTAATATCGGTGTCGGTACGTACTCCGAGTTGTTTCAAAATCTCCGGCAAGTCGAGTCCGAGAGCTTGTAGTTGCTGAAGTAGTCCGTAGATCAGCGTTGGTCCAGTCTGGGCGAACCGATTGAGCCCGCCTGAGCCACGCCCGTTTGCGTCACCACCCCCATGATCGATCATCACAACCTTTTCAATATTTCCCAGCGGTTCGGAGATGGCCTTTAGCGCTGGAGCCGTCGCTTCGATGATGCTGGGAAGTTTCTCCAGGATCGTCTGCAGCCGTGCGGCATCGTTGAACTGACGCCACGCTGCGGCTTTCTCTTTGATCGCCGTCGCTTCCGCCAGTCCCTGGGCTTCGACGGCTTTGGCCTGTGCCAGACCCTGGGCTTCTATCTTTGCCGCCTCAGCTAAACCGAGCGCACGGATTCTTTCTGCCTCGGCACGCCCTTCGGCTTCAATCGCCGAGGCGCGTCCAAGCCCTTCTCTTTGCAGTTTTTGGCTTTCCGCTTCGGCTGTAGCAATCAAAGCCTGCTTCCTTCCTTCGGCCTCGAGAATCGCTGCCTCTTGTTGCCCCTGCGCCAACAGAACCGCTGCTCTCCGCTCGGCCTCTGCCTTCTTGACCACAGTGGCTTCGAGTTCTTTCTCGCGCCGAAGCACTTCCTGCTCCTGAACAGCAATCTGCTCCTGCGTGCGGATTCTCTCGATGCGTACTTCTTCAGCAACAACCTCCTGTCGCGCTTTTGCCTCTGACAGCGGACCGGCCTGTGCGGAGGTGGCTTGCTCGCGTTTGATCTCAGCCTGAAACTGGGCCCGCTTCACCTCCGTTTCTCTGGTTGAGGCGGAAATGTCGGCCTCCGAAGCAAGGCGAACTTTTTCACCTTCCTGCATGGCGAGCGCAGCTTTGATCTTGGAATCGCGCTGGGCCTCAGCCTTACCGATTTCCGCGTCACGCTGAACCTCGGCAGTTCGCCGCTGGCCCAATGCGTCGAGATAGCCTTCTTCGTCAGAGATTTCCTGGATGGTCAGAGCATCGAGACCAATACCCATCTTCTCCAGATCGCCCGCTGCCTCGGTGGTTAGTTTCTGAGCGAAACTTTGCCTGTCGTTATTGATCTCTTCGACTGTTAGTGTCCCGAGAATCGCCCGCAGGTGCCCTTCAAGGGTCTGGAAAACGAGCTTGTGAAACTCCTCGGGTCTCATGCCCAGGAAGCGTTCGGCAGCAGCACGCATCGAATCGTCATCACCCTTAATCTTCACGTTCGCGACTGCTTTTACAGAAACCGGAACGCCCTGGACGGTGTAGGCACGCGAGGTGGCGAGCGGCACAGTGAGCACGTTCAGACTTAGGTATTCAACCTTTTCCAGAAACGGAAAGATCAGCGTCGCACCGCCCCTCACCAGGCGGTAACCGACGACAGTGCCATCCGGCAGTTTCCGCGACCGTCCGGAAATAACCGCAGCCTGATTGGGAGAGACCTTGATGTAGTTTCGGCTAATGAGCATCAGCGCGATCAAAAAGCCGATCACAACAATCAAAACCACAACGGGGATGAGCAGATCTTGCATTTCCGGCATCGCTGTTTACCTCAAATAGAATCAGAAGAGCAGACTAACAATTTCGAGTCGACCGCCCCAGGGATCTCGCGCACCTGGCTGGGTGCTCCTTAAGCGACTCTATGCGTCAGTGTAAGGACTTACGATCAGAGAGTCTCCGGCAATTTCCTCAACGAGGACGATAGCGCCAGCTTTGATCTCCTGGTTGTCTTTTGAACGCGCGAGTTTTTCCACGCGCTCTTCGCCTATCCGACAACTAACCTGACCTAAGGTTCCGGGTGTTATTGAGACAATAACCTGCGCCGTGCGACCAATCAGCTGAGCCGTGCTCACGGAACTCGAAGACTGCTGTTTATGTAGAAAACGCCCGAAGAGGGAGACTACGCCACCGAGCACCACTCCTCCGACAAGACCTAACACCGAACTCGGAACGATTCCAAGGCCCATCTGGATTCCGATAGCCCCGAAACCGCCGAACGAGGTGACAAAAACGCTGATCACGCGACTGTCCAGGAAAGCATGCCCATTTGCTCCGCCGTCCGGACTAGCGTCGACGCCGAAATTGTCGAAGACGTCTCCCAAAACCAAAGAAACAAGAAGGAAGACAAATCCAATCGCCGCAATCGCGAGAAAGACCGCCAGAGAGCTGATGTTCGAGAGAAATTCAGGCACTTATTTGATTCCTCGGTTAAGGGGTTTCACTAGGCGAAGCGGCGCCGATAGTCAGAGCGTGAATACTGATGAATTTCGTCAGTAGACTATCACCGGCGATGCACTGGTTGAAAGTGATGACGGACTAAATCTGACATTATCCGTTCAGGAAGCAATTCAGGAACTCACCTCGTTGCGTATTACTTTTCGCTGATTATGTAAGTAGGCACCATGCCGCCGCCTGATGAGACATTTGCCAGCTCGGTGAAAGACAACCGCGTGAACGCCGAACCTAACTTGCCATTGAAGAGCAGCGGGTCAAGGTCGACCAGTTGCTCGGCAAATTCAACGCTGCCGTCGTCTTTCAGCGCTGGGAAAGTCTCTCTCGCCGTCGGCACTCGTTCCTGAATCACATAGTCGCCATTGGCCAGCGCGCTTCGCAGCGCTTCTTCCCATCTGAGCTCGTCGGTGTTCCAACCGATGGTGATTCCGTGGCCGCCATAGTCATCGTTCGGTTTCAGCACCAGCTTGTGACGATTGGTTGTAATAAACTCCAGCAGATCGATTTCATCGCCCTGGTAGTCGCTTTTGTCCGCTTTCACCAAACGCGTCCAGGGGACGTGAGCGCTAATCGCAGCGCGTTCAGGTTCAGTGAAGAGACTCGCGCGCCTTCCGCTGGTCAAGACAGCAAAGAGTGCTTTCTTGTGGATAAGCTTCGAGCGAAAGCTATTGACCATGCAGATTGCCCCCGAGCGATACGCCTCCAACAGCGCCGGATGGTCGTCCATGATGGGAAGGTATTCGTTTACCAACAGACGTTTGTATACAATGTCGATCTCAAAATCGCCAGCGCGCAGACGGTTATTCTCGAAGGTTAGTTCCTGAGGCGAGCAGATAATCGAAGGATAGCCCTTCTCCTCAAAAAATTCTTTGAATAACTCAAACTCCTTCTGAGTGGGCATCCCTTTCAGATCGACGATGGCAATATGTGGAGGCTGGGCTGGCTTGCGTCCGAGAAATTCCTGGTGCGAGTCGAGCAGCACGTCCAACATCAAGCCACGCCCGGAGAACGAGCGCAGCTTGTAAGTCTCTGCGAAACGCTTCATCACCGGCAGCGCCGAAAAGATCTCGTAAGCCGCATCCGCATAGGCAATGCCGGCTGGGCTTTCTCCGTTCAATTCTACGAAGCTATAGGCGGCGTCGGTGAGAAATGAATCCAGACGAGAGGTCGGAGAGACTGCTTTATAACCCGGGTCAATGCTAATTAACTCCCGTTCAATGGGCGTTAGTCCAAGGTCGTCCAGAATCGTCGGGTCCACGATCGCCGCATCTTTTACTTTCTGAATCGCCGACCAGACTGTTTCGCAGATTTTGAGGATCCGCGCGAAGTCGTCTTCGGTAACAAAGTGTGGACGGAGATAGGGAGAAAGCCGGCGCCCGCCGAAAATGAGCTTGGCCCGCTCAAGACCTTCGTCGAGCATTACCCTCGATTCCTCAGCCAGGTCTTTGTCCTTGAGCAGACTGTGGTAGTGCGAAACTGCTTCCTTCAGCATAAGCGGTGAGTCGCGGCTCTGTAGGGGCTTGAATTAAGAAAGCCTTGTAGTTGCTAGATTAGCACAGACCCCAAAACAAGTGAGCACCACGACAAGGAGTTACTCTCGTCAAATCTGAGACAGGATTCAATGATATCCAACAAACTAACGCGACAGCAGGTGTTGGTGATTTCTGGAAGTCCTCTAAGCCGGTGTCAAACGATCCACGAATTAACACGAAATTTCAATAACACTTCTTAGTGTTGATTTCGTGTATTTTCGTGGATCGTGTTCTGCAAGGTTGAAAGAGGCGGGAGCAGGCTTCGAGGGCGTTGGCATCAACGTCTTTGTCAGTTAACCGAGGGAAAGCGACATAACGAGTCCGCACCCCGAAGCCTGTTTCGATACATTAAAAATCGCAGTTGAAGGATTTCATTGAGGTGCGCGCACTCTCGGCCGCAGTCTTGCAGGCCTGCGCAAGGCTGGCTTTGGTTTGTGGGTTGCCGGCCAGCTGCTTCCACGAACTACGCCACTGATCCAGAGTCGACTTGTATTGTGCACGAGCTACTTCGGGGACCTTGTTAGAGACGCAGGCGTCGTACTTGGCAATAAAGTCGTCGCATTCGGGCACACCAATGCTCGCCGCGGCGGTAGTAGTCGCAGGTGTAGTTTGGGAGGTAGCGGTCGTCGGTTTCGCGTCGGCTGCCTTGTTAGTTCCAGCCTCGGGTTCGGATTGGGCACAGCTCAATATCAAGAGCGCGGACACAACACAGAGCAACAAAACAATTTGTTTTCGCATTAGATGGTCCTTAATCTCAGACAGAATCCGTCTGATTTGAATCCTGGGAATGGAAGAGCGACGCAATGATACACCGGCACACCTGTTTTTTCGGAGCCTTCTTATTAGCACCGTCGCTTTAGCGCGGTGAATTGACGCGGCCAGATAATCCCCACACGCTTTAATCACCGGGCTAAAGCCACGGTGCTAATAAAAGAAGACCAAAGTTCCCTGACCCACTACCAACTGCAAATGCCTCGTTGACTCCGAACCGCTCCTTTAAGTATCTTCCACCTAAACCTATCGAATCGTTATGGACAAACTTCAGATACCAGTTCTGCTGGGAACCAATCGCAAGGTACGAAAAAGCATTTTCGCAGCGAAGTGGATCCTCGGTGCAATGCAGAAGCGACCCGAAATCGAAACGCGTCTGTTTGATGTCGCTGATTTTGCTTTGCCTCAGGACGACTACGGTCAGGAGATCAAGAATCTTTTTCCCGAATGGCGCGATGCGATAATCAGCGCCGACGGTTTGGTGATAGTCACACCCGAATACAATCACGGTTATCCAGGTTCTTTAAAAGGCGTTCTGGATTTACTGCTCAAAGAGTACATCCACAAGCCGGTCGCTTTTGTTGGTTGCTCCGCTGGCCCATGGGGAGGAACGCGTGTGATCGAAGCGATGGTGCCTATGGTGCGAGAGTTAGGTTTGGCCGTCACTTTTACAGATCTAAACTTTCCTCACATCCAAAAGAAGTTTGACGACGACGGAAACTTGTTGGATCCGGCTTACGAAGAACGGGCTAAAGGTTTTCTAGATGAGCTCGTCTGGATGAGCCAGGTTTTGAAGTGGGGCCGTGAAAATGTTCCTTCGAAGTATCATCAGAAGAAGGAATGAGTTTCAAAGATCATTCGTTGATTGCCAAGACAGTTTTCAACGGAGACAAAGGAGCAAAGGCGCAAAGAGAAACGAATCAGGTTGGCGTCTTCGCTTCTTTGCCTATTTGAGTGAGCTTTGCCTCAAAAGTCACATCTAGGTCGAGTCGGAAGTATTTTGGTTCGTGTTGGTTCGTGTGACTTAGTGGATCGTCCTTGTTTTCATGGACAAAAGGAACGATCCACGCGCGTCACACGAACTAAACACTAAACTCGTACCACCGAACTCGACTTTTTAAGCAAGCTATTTGAGTGAAACTGCGCTATCCAAGTATCCCAATTATGGCGTTAACACGGTCTCATTGGACACGCGTTTCGACATCGGTATTATTGGCATTGCTCGTCTGCGGTGTAGCTGCCGCGCGCGGAACGGTGGGCCGATCGATCACAAAACCACAGCGTCCCAGGACTGACCCGGCGTCACGACTCGCCAGAGCAGTTACAATCTATCGAGACTCGTACGGCGTTCCCCACGTCTTTGGCCAGACCGATGCCAGCACGGTATTCGGCTTTGCCTACGCTCAGGCGGAAGACAACTTCTGGCGGGTCGAGGAGAATTTTATCTGGGCTCTCGGACGTGTTTCGGAGGTCAACGGGGAATCGGGTCTCAACGAAGACCGACTCAACCATGCTCTTGAGATTCCCAGACTGGCTCGGGAAGAATACGCTCGCCTCGATCCTCACATGCGAGCACTCTGCGATGCGTTTGCGGCAGGATTCAACTTCTATCTCTCGCACAACCCGGAGGTGAAAGCGCGTCTGCTGACTCGGATTGAGCCGTGGTACACGCTCGCTTTTATTCGCGCCAACTATTACCAGGGCGGCTTCGCCCGCGATCGGTATCTGCGACAGGGAGGACTGCAAACTGCCGAGAACGAAGTCGACCTTAACAACCACGTTGGATCCAACGGTTGGGTGATTAACCCAGGCACGAGCGCCTCCGGTCATGCAATGCTTTTCATCAATCCTCACCTTCCCTTCTTCGGCACCGGTCAGGTTTACGAGGGACACGTTCACAGTGATCAGGGTTGGAACTTCACCGGCTACACACGTTTTGGTTTTCCGTTTCCTTATGTCGGCCACAACGAGAATGGCGGCTGGGTGAGCACAGACAACGCCGCCGACCTGGCCGATGTTTACGAAGAGACATTTGACGATCCTGCGCGGCCGCTCGCCTACAAGTACGGCCCTGGATATCGAATGGCCTCGGAGCGTGTCGAGGAGATCAAAGTTAAGACTGCCGGAGGGATTGAGACACGACGCTTCACCATGCGGAAAACACATCACGGTCCTGTCCTCGCTGCTCGCAATGGCAAACTACTTACCATCCGCATGGCGAAGTTTGAATCCGATGGGTGGCTCCGCGAGTGGTACGACATGACCAAAGCCAAATCGCTCTTAGCGCTGAAACGCGCCATGGCTCCGCTGAACATGCTTTTTGGTAATGTGATGTACGCCGACCGGCAGGGCAACACCTGGTATCTCTACAACGGCGCCGTGCCTCGACGCGATCCACGCTTCGATTGGACCAAACCAGTCGACGGCAGCGACCCGGCAACGGAATGGCAGGGCTATCACACCATCGCCGAACTGCCCCAACTCACCAATCCGAAGACCGGCTGGATGCAAAACTGCAATACCACGCCTTTCCTTCTGACCAGCGAGGGAAACCCGGATCCCAAGGACTATCCCAAATACATGGTTCAGGAAGGCGACAACCCTCGCGGGGCAATCTCGAGACAGATTCTCTCCTCTAATTCGAGCTTCACCTTTGACGCCTGGCGTCGAGTTGCGTTCGACACACGCGTTATGAACGCCGGCGCTCGCCTGCCCGGACTCCTGACGGCGATTAGGAAGCAGCTGGATTCTGAATCCGGTCAAAGTTCACGTCTAAGACAAGTAAGCAACGAGCTGGTCAGCTGGAACCATCGCAGCTCAAATGAATCGATTGCCATGACGCTGTTCAGTCTTTGGCATGATCGCGTTTCGAGAGATCGAACGACCTATGCAGCCGCAAGCGAGAAACAGGTTGCGGCGCTCAACGATGTTCTCGACATGCTGGAGCGCGACTTTGGTACATGGCGCGTCGCCTGGGGCGAGCTGGTTCGACTCCAGCGTCTTGATGAGAGCAAGGCTGAGAAGTTTGATGATGCTCGGCCGAGTTTGCCGGTACCCGGCGTTAACGGGAACGACGGAGCGGTGTTCACTCTCTACGCAGCACCTGAGCGCGGACAAAAGCGACGTTACGGCGTCGCTGGTGGGAGCTACATAAGCGTTGTCGAGTTTGGACTGAAAGTGCGTGCGCTATCGATCCATACGTTTGGCGCCAGTGGCGATCCGAAGAGTCGTCACTACGCAGACCAGGCCGCACTCTACGCCCGAGGTGAGTTCAAACCAGCGTGGCTTAGTCTCCGGGATATTCGCGCGAATCTCGAAGCGGCCTACCACCCCGGCGACGAGCGTCGCTAGGCTTTGTCAACAGTTCGAAGTATAGATGCTTAAGCGCCAAAGGCGCGGAATGTGATAGCCATGGGCAAGCGCGTAGCGAAGCGGAGCGCGTCGCCCCTGGAGGTGCGCCGACCGCAGAGGCCCTAGCCCTGAAAGGGCGAAATAACCAGCCTTGTGCGCATTGGACGCGAGCTGTTCGGCTCCAGCGATTCGCGAACTATTCCGCCCTTTCAGGGCTCAGACATGATTTCGAATCTAATCCAGGGGCGGCGCGCTCCGCTTCGCTACACGCTTGCCCCTGGCTGTCACATTTCGCGCCTTTGGCGCTGGTTGCGTCTAAGACTCAATCAGAGCTTCCTTTAGCTTGTCGATGACTCTCGCAAGAACATTCTGGCGATGATCACGACAAACTAAAAGTGTGTCGGACATCTATTTTGTCCGATTGTTCTCCCTTACAGACGCCGCGACTTCTTCCTTAATCTCACCTTCCAGTTTCTCGCTCTTGATGTCGAGACGAAGTCGGTTGTAAACGCTCATGTATTGGTTGGCGACCCAGACCAGGGCGAAGAACGCGATGAGGTAGCCTCGCCACCCGTCGTACAGCAGTTTGAATCGCGTGATCCAAAGCAACAGCGCTGTCACGTAATGGCTAAAGCAATACTCGCAGGTTAAGAGATAGAAGAATTTTCGTCGATACCAGTAACGGCCTTCCCTGCTTTGCTTAATGAAATATTCACGCGGTTCCCGACAAACCTCTTCGTGCGTAACTGTCCAAGCGATGCAGGCGATGGGAATCGCCAACACGAAGAGGTAGATGAGTTGTAAACGCAACCCGGGCATTTGTTTGGTTTGGGGTGCCTGGAAGAGTAACGGTTGGGAGTGCGGTTTTCAACGGTGACAGGTTGAATAGAGGCGATCCACGCGCGTCACACGAACTAACACTAAACATTTTGTGTCATTTCGTGTGACGCGCGTGGATCGGTATGTTTTGTAATGGCTGCAAATCCAGCGACAACTGTGAATAGCTGCTAGTCTGCCTTTTTGTTCGCCCGATAGTCAGTACCAACAATACGAAAGATCATGTGTGACACTTTTCCGTCGTTGCCCTTCACGAAAGTTACCGACGCACCGAAGATTCGATCGTAGAATTTTGCGTCGGTGACCGGCGCGAGCCAGCTGGTTGAACCAATGCTCCAAACCATCGCCAGATTGTCGCCACGCTTTTCTACTTTGAGTGAGGCCTTCGGAATAAAAAAGTCGTCACCGCCTTCATATTGACCAAGGTATGAGTCGGTGACCTTTGGATTCGTTCTGAGCTGAGGGTTGATAGCCAGGGCTTCATAAGGTTCGCCGAAAACCATTGCGGCCAGATCGGTAATTATGAAGCTGGCGGCCCCTGAATAATTGTTGCTGAGAACAATTACGCAGGTGTCGTCGTCGATGTAACGATGAATCTCACATTGAAAGCCCGGGCTGCGGCCACTCATTCTGATTACCCGCCGATTAAGGCGCTTCCCGATAAACCATCCATAGCCAACCCCGTCGACGTGAGGTGCGAAGATCTGGTCCAGAGTGCTCTTCTTCATGATCTTCTCGGTATAGAGGGCTCGATGATGAACGCGAGCACGTTGTAATTTGAGTTGCTATAGCTGTAGCGCTCGCCGGGTTTTATTGTTAAGGGTTTGTTCTTGAACATCTCGATCAGAGTCGATGGGGTCTGGGGAAACTTCGACTTGTCGCCGTAGTCGGGAAAATTGTTGACATTGGGAATACCCGAAGTGTGAACGAGGAGATGATGGACCGTAATCTTGTCGCCTTCGGGGTAGTCGGGGATGAACTTGCTTAGCGGATCGCTGGTGTTCATCAGCCCGCGTTCGACGAGCATCATGATGGCGGCGGCAGTGAAACTCTTTGAGACCGATGCGAGGTGAAACTTTGTGTCTGGGGTGTTAGAAACTCCGAGCTCGTAGTTGGCCAGGCCGTAACCCTTCCGCAAAAGAATCTTGCCCTTGCTTGCTACGAGCACTGAGCCGCTGAATCCCTTTATCTCGAGATAAGGTCTGACATACGCGTCAACCTTCGCTTCGAGGCCAACGGATTTGCCGGCACGCCACTGCGAAACGGCTTCGCTACTCGTGGCGGTAAGAACGACCAGGATCAAAATCGACTGACAGATGGCTCTCTGCATGGTTTCGGCCGCCTTTGCTGAAGCTTTCGATGAAATCACAATCGGTTGGATTGTGGTTTTAAGACGCTGGGAAGACGTGTGGAACACAGAGTCTCCCGAGGCTAGCATCCCAACGTTAGCCTGTCTTGAATGAGGGGAACGTGATTGGGATGGACTTAGCGCGAGCGAAATACTGCGCGAAATTCGGAGGGTAACATCCGAGTCTGACTCTTGAAGACTCTGGAGAAGTGGCTCTGATCTGAAAAGCCGGCTGACGCGGCAATGTCTACCAGCGGAAGATCCGTAGTCGATAGTTGTCTGGAAGCGTACTCAACCCGCAGCTGACGAACGTAGTGGCCAACCGTGCAACCGTGAAATTTACGGAAGACTCGGGCAAGGTGAACCATATGCACGCCGGCTTCAGAGGCCAAATCGCCAAGCGACACATTCTCCGTAAACCTGGAGCGCATCATTTCTGTTGCCTTCTCCAGCCACGCTGGTGGACGTCGATCTATCTCGCCAAGCTTGGAACGCGAAGTCTCAGCCAGCAGCTCGAGGACGAGTCCTTCAATCGCCAACGGCGAGATTCGATCCAGATGACAGAATTCGTTGTAGAGCTGTGCGGCAAGCCGCAGCGAAGATCCACCCGAGAGATCGGCCGGCTGATCCAGAGTAGCGGAGTATTCGCGCGTACGATCCAACCAACGAGTGCCAACTTCGATGAGAAAGTGATGGCCCGCGGCGTGGTGGGCTTCCGCATGGGTCGTGTCTTCAGGGTGGAACGTCAACGCCAGTGGCTGTCTAACCTGTTCGCGATTCCCAATTGTTTCGCTGAAACTTCCGGCCAGAACGAAACAGTATTTGGCAAGCTCGTGCGAATGCCTGGGGAGCTTCAGCCCCGGGGCGTAAGTAGTTTCTGTCAGCCGCAAGCCTGACAGTTCGCGCACTCGAAGTGTCTCGCCGAGGAAATGTCCTGCCGGTAGTTTGAGCGCCATTTTATTCAGGTTCGGACTATTCTTGATGGTTACCGCGAAGCCAAACAAGTGAACGGTGATAGACCCGGGTTAGGAACTTCTAGCACCACCGGTCTTGAGTTTCAAGTCTGCATTTTTTCGGATCTAATAGTTAAGATTTTGCTCATTATCGTGGGAAAGGCAGTCAGCATAAACGCTTTTATTAGCACCGTCGCTTTAGCGCGGTGTGAATGGAATCGGCGGTACGATCAGAAACCGTTTCAAACGGTTTCTGCTTGCGCGCACTGTTCGTAAATCACCGGGCTAAAGCCACGGTGCTAATGAGAAGAACCGGGCTTCTGCCAGAGCTACCGGTTTGCTAGAATCACCTACCCCTTAAAGACAAACTGTTTGCGGCTTGGAGGCAAATATCATGAAAAGAGGTCTGAACTGTGATCCCTTTGGTTTAAGACACGTGGCGAAGTATTTCGTGGTGGTCGTTGCTGGTTTCATTCTACCGACAATCGCGTGTGCGCAGCATTCCGATCCAATGGGTTACCATTCGGGAGCTGGCGCCGCGGCCAATTCATCGGTGGGTTTCGAGAACCAGGAATGGGCCAAAGCGCGTCTGGCGAAGTCGTCAAGACATCAGGAATGGGTAAAAGTGAAAAACGGCACTCGCGAGGTCAACAGTTTCATCGTCTATCCCGAAGTGAAGACTAAAGCGACTGCTGTGGTGGTGATTCACGAAATCGGCGGATTGACCGATTGGGTGCAGAGCTTAACTGATCAGCTAGCCGAGGCCGGATACATCGCCATCGCTCCAGATCTCCTTTCGGGCATGGGCCCAGCTGGAGGAGGAACCAGTTCTTTCACGGAACGGAACGCCGTCGGTCAGGCGATACGCGACTTGCCGCCCGATCAAGTGACTGCCGATTTGAATGCGGTAGCTGCTTATGTCGCGAAGCTCCCAGCGGCAAACGGTAGAGTAGCTGTTGGTGGTTTCTGCTGGGGTGGAGGTCAGACATTCCGCTACGCGACTAACAATCCAAACATCAAGGCCGCGTTCGTCTTTTATGGCCCAACGCCCGGAACCGCGGAAGGACCTGACAAAGCAGCCTTGGAGCGTATCAAACCGCCGGTCTATGGTTTCTACGCGGAAAACGACGCGAGGATCAATGCAGGTTTACCGAAAACCACGGAGTTGATGAAGGAACTCGGCAAGACCTACGATCCGGTGATTTACGCCGGCGCCGGGCATGGCTTCATGCGTGCCGGCGATGCGCCCGAACCATCAGCGCCAGCGGCCAAAGGCGACGCTGAAGCAGACAAGAAGGCTGCTGACGATTATCCGAAGGCTCTGACGGCGTTCAAGGCGAACAAGAAAGCCCGCGACGATAGCTGGGCCAGGTGGAAAGGAATTCTAGCGCAGATTTAACTGAGGCAGAGTCGATTTGATTCTGAGGCTGGTCCGCAGCGTGGTCAATTGGAACTGACCACGGTAACGACCAGCTTCTCGCGGTTCCGCACAATGCTGAACGAGTAGTTTCCGTTGGGCTTAACTGAAAAGGTCCTGGTAATTGAGGGTGAGACCTGACGTCCATCAATCGCTTCGATTACATCGCCGGACCGCAGTCCTGCTTTGAAGGCGGAGGTATTCGGATGAACGTACACCACCAGCAGCCCGCCGTTGGCGCCGAAGCGCGTCGCCACGCGTGGTTTGAGCGCTATAGTCTCAATGCCCTGAACAATCAGTGACTCGAAAAGCGAACCTTTGAATAACGGTTCGACACTCGTGTCGGGCCAGGCAAACTCAAAGTAGCGCTTCAAGCCGAAAAACGGTTCCGGCGATTCGCTCAACTTAAGTTCAACCGCTTCCGCCGCAAGTTTGCCGGGGCGAGCAATCTGAAATTGAACTGAACCACCCGGTCCGGCTTCTTCCAACAGCCAGGAGAGATCTTCTGCGCTCTTGATTACTTCTTCGTTGGCGCTCAGGATGACGTCGCCTGGTCGAAGCGCTGCAACTGCTGCCGGACTTCCCGGAGCCACCGACGTTAACAATATACCTCGCTGCATTTCGGCCAGGGCCTTCGCGCTTTCCGGCAACCAGCCTCTCAGTTGAAGCTGGTCGATTCGCAGCTTCCCAATAGGCTCGCCTCGTATACCCAACCACGGCTTGGGCACACTAGCTTGCCGTTCAATGACTCGCCTGGCTGCACTTCGAACCAAAGCAGTGGGCAAAACCGTAGCTTCGTTCCCCTCAACTGTTTCAACAATCCCTACTGTCTGCCCCGCACTGTTGAGAACGATGCCACCAATGTTTGCGGCAGACAGTTTCCGCGCATTTATTGTGACCCGCGCAATTGCGCCTGACGGTGCGCGCTTCACGTTCACTACTGTGCCGACCGTTTCTCCAATACGAACATAAATGGTCGTACTCGCACGCGACTCAAGAGGCGCAACAGGCTCTGGCGCGAACAATCGCAGGCGCTGGCCTATCCCGACCGCGTCTTCCGCAGCATCGAGCGAATGCAAAGAACTCTTCTCGGAGAGCTTCAGAACTGAAAGGCCGGTCATTGCGTCGAGCCCAACGTAGCGAGCAATCAGTCGCTTACCATCGCGCGCGACGACAGTTAAGTCAGGCCGATCAAAAAAACTCATAGCTCCCGGAGCTATTAGTCCCGCTCTCGGCGCCTTCGCCACTGTTGTCGCTCGCGGAGGTTGAATTTGCGCCGCCGGAGGCATTGGTGGCGCCGGAGCTGCAGGACCAAAAGGAGCTGGCGGCGGAACTACTTCCGCTGCGGCATCGGGCAACCAGGCGGCGATTGTCTGACCGTCATCCAGGGCCAGGCCGGCGATCACATTCGTGTGTACTTCATCGGTAATTTTGAAAGCGTCGTCGAGTTTAGCTATAGCGCCCATCTCCGCGTTCGAGCGAAGTAGCAGTCGAAACATCTTCAGGCCCGTTAAGCGATGAAGGATGGTGACAACCTGGGGAGCGGCCGCCCGGTCTTGTACGATTACCGGGGCTGTGCCTGGTGTGGTTGCTTTGCGAGGCTTTTGCGTGGCTTGGGGGGCGCCAGGCTCGTTCGTGGAAACAGTCGATTGCGCAGCGCACGTCACCCACATGCAGAGTACACTTACATTCAGCAACGCGACGGTTTTGACTGTTCGTCCAATTCTCATTTCAACAATTACCACACGCCTTTGGTCGAAGTTCTAACAGTGAAATTCCCGTCCCCGACAACGCGTTGCGAGCCAAAACTGAAAGCGGGGACCGAGATCGTCCGGGAAGCTCCAGTCGCATCGTCGAGAGAAACTCTCAGAGGCTGAGAGGAGGCTTCAACCGAGAAAATTGCCGAGGGTTCAAGGATCGCGAGCGCGTCTCGTTTAACTACCGTGGCAGGCGTTGCGCTGAACTCTCGAATGCCGGATTGGTTCTTTCTCGGCATTGAAGCCACGGTCAGAGCATTTTTCTTGACCTTGGGGGCTACCGCGACTTCCTCATCCCTGACTGGTTGAGAATTATCCGTCGCGACGGTTCGCGTGGGTGTATCCGAGCTGGGCCGTGTTTGCTCAACTGCTGGTGACTTAGAGGCACTAGTGTTTTGCTCGCTCGGAAATCGCAATGCGAAAATCGCACCGATAACCAAAACCACGAGAGCAAAGGAAATTGCCGGCAGGCCAAACGAAACTCCACCAAACATGAAACTGGATCGAGCACCATTTTTTTCACTCGCCAACCGAGCGCGAAGTCGAAAGTCGAAGTCATTCGGCGCTTCGACAGCCTCCATGCCGGCTACCAGCTGCCGCAACTTAAGACGGTCGTCATAGAACGACTTGCACTCAGCACAGCCTCTGATGTGAGTCATTGCGTCTGTTCTGAGTCGTTGCCCAGCATCCGCCTCATCGATTTCCTGACACACCGTTTTGCAATTGGCTCTTCTCATAACACTCCATTTCAGAGATAAGCTCTCATCTTCTCTCTCAGAAAGTCGCGCGCGCGACTGATCCGAGATTTGACTGTCCCTTCGCTCGTTTGCAGAATGCGCGAGATCTCTTCATAACTGCGACCTTCTACATCGCGCAGAATCAGTGGCGCCCGATACTTCTCCGGCAGCGTGCTGATCGCCCGCTGCACTGCAAGTCGTCGCTCTTCGACCACGAGCTCAGTGTCCTGCAACGGACGTTCGTCAATCGGGTCGAACTCACAGCTTTCCCTCCCATCCTTCGGCTGAAAAAAACCTGTCAGCGAAACAAGTCGCCGTCGTCGTCGCTTGCGCAACTCACTAATTGCCAGGTTCGTGGCAATTCGATAGATGTAAGTTGAAAAAGCATAACTGCTTTGATACCGATCGACAGCGCGATAAAGCCTGACGAAAGTCTCCTGAGCAAGGTCCACTGCGCCGTCGTAATCATTGGTCATCCGGTAGATGTAGCTTGTTATCTGGTTTCGATAGCGCGCTACCAGCTCCGCAAACGCATCTTCGTCCCCTGTCCGGGTAGCCTCCAACAGAGCGTGATCCGATGTTGAATCGGCGATAACCTCCGGCCGCAAAACGGCAGGGAAGCTTAGTTCATCAATGGAACTTAGTGTGTCCATTTGGGCGGGTAGGCTCTCACGTTTGTTCACGAGGGCTTTCCTCTCGGGAACCCATCTCGCGTACGACGATAAGCGGCCTTCCGAACGCCGATTATACCCTGACGGACGACCGCCCGAAGTCTATACACGCACGAACGTTGGGGAGGTTCCGAAGAGTGACCCGGCGGTAGCTGCTACTTGAAGCCTGTAAGCCGGTTGGTGTCGGGCTAGGCTTGTGGATTCTGGAAAAGGGAGTCGTCCACTTTGACACCAAAGGTCACGGTAAGAATCCGGGTTTCCTGGGTCTGGCGGCCGTCCTCCGTCAAAATCATCCGGTATGGAACAAGGGTACTTTGGGCGTATCGATAATCCAAAAACCTCTTGGAATACTTCAATGGCGCGCCACTCGCGTTTGGCTCTTCATACTCGAGCCACAAAACATGGAGGGTTCGAGCGCTTATGTAGTAACGAGTTTTGAGCTTATTCTTGTCAGCTAGATCCAGCACGTAAAGATCAAGGCCCTTTTGCTTGTCCTTGCCGACCAGCGTAATGGTTGAGCCGTTCTCTTTGTATCGAAGTAAAGATTCAATGCTGTGCCGGTGTTGAGAGAGGAACGCCGCGGCCGCGTCTTGTCGGGGCGTAAAAGCAGCGCCGTTAATAATGCCCCAGAGGCGGCCGTCGCCAAACACCAGAGAGTACTCCACGGACGGGAGCTTCTGATCCAACCGGATCTTGTCCTTCTCCGCGCTCTCTCCGCGGACGAAGCGGCGTTCGTAGGTCGACTCTTCGGTCCTGCCGTCAGTGGTGAAGCGCGTCATGCGACCCCGTTCGACTCCATTGCGACGAATCTGAGCCAACACCGGGCGTGAGCCGTAGATGAAGATCGTCGACTCCGCCACCTGCTCGGCTGTCAGATTGTTCTTATCAAACTTCTGAGCCTTTTCGGTTTTTGGGGTCTGAGGAGTGGCCGCATTAATACTCTGGTTACTATTACTATTACTATTCTGGTTGTTTTGGTCAGCGGCGGATGTGGGGGTGAGCAGTGACGAGGTGCCAAGGAGCACGGCCGCAGCAAGGACCATGAGGGCAAACATTAAACGAGCCAAGAAAATCGATTCTCCTTCTGGGCGATTTTTCTTTTCATCGGATGGCGATATGGGAGAAAACCGGGCCGTCCGGCAGCGGATTCTACCACAGGGCATTCAAAACGGCCTGGCCAGCGGGATCTCCCGACTATCGAAGGACAGAGAACACTCTCAATCGCCTGTCTGACCAGTTGATGGATGCCGGTATACGGATTCGTAGATGCCTGAGCCGCAGCGAACTCATTTGACAACCCCCGCTTCCAGGCGTATTTTCCCTACCTTTCCAGGACACTAAAACCTCCGAACGGTCTGCTTCACCTTTGGCACTTTCCCTCAGGCAGGTCGCATTCGCAATGATGAAAGGAAATTAGAGCATGAATCGAGTAGGAATTCTGGTCGGCCGGGAGAAAACATTTCCCGATGCCCTTATTCAAAGGATTAACGAGCGCGGCAAAGGCGATACGGTTGCCGAGTTTCTGAAACTTGGGGGGATTCGGCATGACGCACCTCCGAAATATGATCTGGTGGTCGACAGGATTTCTCATGAAGTGCCCTTTTATCGTGCGACCCTGAAGCGTATGGCCCTGGAAGGCACTTTTGTCATCAATAATCCGTTTTGGTGGTCAGCTGACGACAAGTTCTTTAACTACTCGTTGGCGCAGAAGCTTGGCGTGGCAGTTCCGAAAACGGTTCTGCTCCCACAAAAGAACTACATTCCGGGGATCGTCACAGAGAGCTTGCGCAATCTTCAATTTCCGTTGGACTGGCAAGGCATTATCGACTATGTCGGATTGCCGGCATTCCTCAAGCCGTTCGACGGCGGCGGGTGGAAGAACGTTTCGAAGGTCAACTCGCTTGAGGAGCTATGGTCTGAGTATGACGAAACCGGCACCTTGTGCATGACGTTGCAGGAATCGATCGAGTTTGACCAGTTTGTGAGGTGTTACTGTGTCGGTCAACGCGAAGTAATGATCATGGCTTACGATCCGCGCAAGCCATACTTGTCAGGAGAGCAATACATTCACAATCCGAATTACCTGGCGCCAAAACTGGCTGAGCGTGTAACGAACGATGTACGCACATTGTGCACGGCGCTGGGATACGACCTGAACACAGTCGAATTTGCAATTAAGGACGACATTCCCTACGCGATTGACTTCATGAATCCCGCGCCCGATGCGGAGTTAGCCTCGGTGGGGGAGTTCTACCATAACTGGATCGTAGAGGCGATGAGTGATTTCATAATCAAGCAACTCGGGACACCGCGCGAGCGTTCGCGTTATCGCTGGGACGCGCTGCTTAACCCGGAACCTGCGCGTACTGCTGCAGTCGCATCGATAACCGAGCAACAGAGTCGTACGATTCAGCCCGGACCAGTCGATTCGGCCAAGACCGGCAAAGCTAAACGGGCGCCAGCCGATTCGTCCCCATCCGGATCGGCATCTTAGTTCTCAGCTTAGCTCGCTTCCACCTAACCAAGACCATCAACGAACTCACACGAATCGACACAAAAAAAGCGATTCGTGTTAGTTCGTGTGAATTTGTGAATCGGATGAAATGTTCGACATGCTTTATTAGCTTGTCGTTGGTCTAGTAACCAACTTGTCGGGTGAGTCGCGACAAGCTGAAGCATGTCGGACAACCGCGCCTAGCCAAGCGGCATGCCCGATCAGTCGACTGGCCTGGGCTTACGCCGGTCGGAGAAGAACTTTGTCGCGAGCATGCTTGCCAGCCACGCTCCCAGTGACGACGAAGCCAGTGCCCAGCCAATGCCGGCAACAGTTGCTTCTAAATAAGGTGCGATCAGAGCCACGAGGATGCTTGCATTCGTAACGCGAGCCGCAAGGCGACGCACTCGAGTGAGCGTCTGGAGCCAATTGATTCGGTTCAATTCCGCGGAAAGATACTCATCATCTTCGTTAAGTCTTGCATAGTAATCTGCCTCGCGGCGGGCATAGTTAACGAGCGCCTTTTCCGAAGCAAACTCCGCAGCATCACGATATTGATGGATGACGTGAGCCAGCTTGCCGTTTCTCAGAGCCACATCAGCCAGGCCAATCCTGGCTCGAAAGCTACGCTTCTCTAACTCAATCGCTCGCTGAAACGTCCGTTCAGCGCGGGCCGGTTCATCGCACTCGAGAAACCCTTCACCAATCAACGACAACAAACTCGTATCCTCGTCGGCCCGCCTCGCAGAAAGGCGCAACGCAGCGCGGGCGCGAGAGAGTAATCGCGCATCACCCTTGGCGCTGGCCTGCGACCGAAGTAAACGAGCGAAATCGTAGATCAGACGGCCCTCGGTCGGCAGCACATTCAGTGCGCGACGGAAAGCTTCACCAGCTTCTCTCAACCGACCAGCGACGCGTAGCCTATTGCCCAGTTGTTTCAGCATCAGCGCCCGCTCGACATCATGTTGAGAAAGCTCCGGACTTTCCTGCTGACCTTCCGATTGTTCCTTTTTCCGGCCTAACTTGAACTCAGACTTAGCATTGTCCAGGACTTCCGAAGACGCGAGATTCAGCGCGTTAATCTCGCGCTTCAAGGTTTTCGGATCGCAGAGATAGTCGCGTAGCTCGCGTGTGCGCAGGTCGATTTTGTCATCATGGATCAGCGGAAAAAGGCGAAGCACCATCTCGCGATAACTCCGCCCTCCTGAAGCAAATATGAAACCCACGCCACGTCCAATGATTTGACTTCGGAACCGATATCGAACTCTCCCGCCGCGCCGTAGAGTTCGAACAGCGTTCGTATCGACGCGTTCGAAGTCCACAACACTAAGCTTTTGTTTCTGCCCGGAGATGAGGCCGAATAAGAATGGCACTGGACCGCGTCGAACCAACGACTCACCGTCGAAGGAGATCTTGTCAGTCAGGGCGATCGCCGGAATCAACAGCCACGCCACCACTACCGCCAAAAGCGCCCAGCCGGCCTTGTTGGAACGCAGTAGCAGCGCCGCCGAAAAGGTCAGCACACTTGAGACTGCCAGGTATGCGCCGGGCGAAACACGCACGCTGGCGATGTATGTTCTCTTGCCAGCGGGCGACCGCTCTTTCGCGACGTCAGCCAGAGACTTCAACGCTTCGATCTGTTTGGTTTCGTCCATTTACTTTTGTTTTGCCGCGTCCTCGGGTGGACATTCGACGGGCACTTCCAGTGAGAAAGTCCCTCTTGCGCGCCCCGGTTCAGTGTAACGTAAGTCCGCGAATTGCACGAGCGTTTGCGTAATGCAGTCTTCGTCCTTAACACGGGCGACAGGAAAGCGAGCGAAGTCCAAAAATATTTTCGCGCTGCGGTCTTGGGCAGCTCGATTTACGACGGGCGAGTTGAAAGTGTCGGCCCGTTCGTGGCGGATGGGAGTGGATACGGAACCAGACCTAATCAGTGAGATTTGGAAGCGATAAGCTGCCCGCTCTGTTTCGACAACACACACCCAAAGTGTCGGATTTTCCAGCGTAGGCATTGCGGCGACGTCAGTAACGCTTTCGCCGTTTTGATTGGCTATGCTCCGTCCAACAACAGCGGCCTCGGCACGCGCCGTGTGATGAACAATCGCCAGGCTGGCCATATAAGCTATAACCAGCGCGCAAGCGACCGTGGCAATTTTGCGGGAGCGCCGGCTCAACGCTTCCAGATTTCGTGCCGCGATCAACAAGACCATCGCAATTACCCAAACAGCCTTTATTGCGAAAGTGCTTTCGAAGCCTCGCTGAGTGGGTGCGGCGACAACCAGGAACGTGAGGATGCCGCCGAGCAGCAGCCAGAAACTCATCTGCAACTTGGTTCGTGAAATTAATAGGAAGCAGGCTCCGCCCAGGATCAGCCATATCAAAGGGTCGATGATAAAAACGAAGTCTCCGTAGAACCACTGAGAGCTCCACGGCAGGAACGGCCGAACTCCATAGTTGTTAGTCCAGTCGAGGATCGGATGCGTCGCACAAACAATTACCGACGCTACCATTAGTCCTTTTAGTTTCACAGTCGGCTGCCGACGTCGAACGCGCGCGGCCAGTCGGTCAAGAGCGTAGAAAACCACGGGCAGAGTTAATCCCAGCAGCAACGTCCCGATAATTGAATGCGTGATCCCGCGATGGTGCTGGAGGAAAGTCCAACGATCCCCAAACAAGAGCACTACGATATCTGCGTCTGGCGCACTGGCAATGAGGACGCTGAAGAGGCTCGTATGAGGCGATAACTTTTCCAGGCCGGCCTTGGAGGCGGCCAGCCCGACTAGTGAATGCGTAAGGTTATCCATGAAGAAGTTTGAGTTGCGATTGGGACTGTTTTAGGTTAGACGGTCCGACGACCTTCAAACTTCCTTTCGCAACATCAACTTCATGCTACTTAGACTCCGAAGCCGGTTCGTGGTGGCTCCGGTGGAAGCTGCGCATAACGATCAGGGTCGAGCTTCTGCAACTCCTGAGAGGCTTTCTGCGCAGCACCCGACTGAGGTACGGGATTGCCTTCCTTGTCTTTGGCTTTTCGGGCGGCATCCACAATCTGGAAGAGAATCTCTGCGGCTTCTTTTTTCTTGCCTTGTTTCTGATATACCGCCGCCAGTCGAACCTTGGCGGTGTCCGGACTGACAATCACACTATTCAGTCCGGCAATCTGAGAGTACAGCGGGGCCGCTTCATCGAACTTCCCATCAGCTTCCTTCGCCTGGGCCAAAGCGAACTTCGCCAGCGTAGCGACGTCAGTTTGATTGCTATTGCTGAGTTCAGTTAACTCCTCAATCGCTTTAGGTCGATCGATGATCAAGCGGTTTGTGGCAATGAAGTAACGTGCCTCAGTGCGATAGGGATCGCCGTACTTGGCAGCGACTTTTTCAAATTCTTCGATGGCCTTCGTAGCTCGCTCCTTTTCGTTGGCAAAGCTACCGGCAGTGGATGCCATCGGGGAGGCGGCCGAGGCCAGGGGCGCGCTGGCTATCGCGATGCCCCGTCCTATAGCCCGACGCGCTTCATTCGACTTCTTGTTACTCCACGCAACTCCCGCCCACACGGCAGCGCCGACCACCACTAAACCGCCCAAGCCATACAAGATCGTCCGGCCTCGTCCTTCCAGGACATTCCCAAGACGATCAAAAAGTCCTATTGCTGTGTCGCGAAATCGGTCGTGTTGCAGTTCCCGCGCACGCTTCTTTTTGTATCGAGCCACGTATTTCCTTCTCGCAAGTCCCTATGGTGAACTGCGTTCTTCTGAGTGTATGATGAGCGAAACAAGCACTCTAAATGGCGCCACGAAATCTTGTCAAGCCGGGCTTTCCGTGGAATTTCGCGGCCCTCAGCATTGAAAATCAGTTCGACATGGCTCAACTTAGTAGCAAGGACGATGGCGTTCAATACTCCGGACGGCATCTAAGAAAATGGTGAGAATTTCCCAGGAACAAAATGAGAGCCACCGGTGTCTAAGGGTTCGCCTGTCCGGGAATGGGCTTAGGTCGTTAGCTACTCCGGTTCCCGCCCCAGGGGGTTATCAGTGAGCTACGGAGAGCAAATAGCCCTCCGCGGGCAAATGGATCTGGATCAGGTTGCTACGGCAGCCCCAGTTGAGGAGCGCGCAGCCGCTGATCAGCAGTTCATTGAAAAGTTAAAGCAACGCGATGCCGCAGCCTTTGAGACTTTGGTAAGCGAACGTTCCGGCGAAATCTACGGTCTGCTCTTTCGGTTGACGGAAAACCGCGAGGAGGCACGCGACCTGACTCAGGAGACGTTTCTCCGAGCGTTTCAAAGCATTGACCACTTTCGCGGCGAAGCCGACCTGAGAACCTGGATTTATCGCATCGCCATTAATCAGGCAAGAAATCGTTGGCGGTGGTGGCGGAGACGGAGGCGCGATGCGACGGTTTCTCTCGATTCTGCGAATGGCCAGGTCAGCAGACCGCTAGCGCTATTGCTGCCTGCTGATAAGGGCAAGACACCTGAAGAGGAAACTCTGGGTCATGAGCGTGAACGAGTACTAAGAGCGGCGTTGCAAAGTCTCGGACGCGCCTACCGGGAGACGGTGATCCTTCGAGATATCGAAGGGTTGACCTATGAAGAAGTGGCGGCAACGTTGAGGATCAACGTAGGGACAGTAAAGTCGAGATTGGCGCGTGGCCGCAGAGAGCTGCGCAAGAAGTTGGAAGGTTCTTTGTAAGAATTTCGAATTGCGGATTTCGGATTTCGCTTGAGTCGACATTGAGTTTTGTAGGTTTGGGTTTCGAAATCCAAGAGCAAGATTGCTAAACGAAATCCGAAATTCGAACTTCGCAATTCGAAATTCTTGAATGGCTGACCCGCCCCGGCTCACAACAACTCGGTGCCAAATGGGTCGAAGTGACGAAACGGCGGGGACAAGGCGTAACTTAATCGATGATGAAGGCGAATTTGAAAACGTGGCCAGCAACACCCGTTCTAAGTCTCGCTCGATATCAGGAATTTAGCGCTCGTCTTGAACTAGTCGGAATTGCTTCCTTTAACAGGGGAGCAGCCGGGGTCGGTCAGCCATTCAAGGCATTGCCTATTGCCAATTTAAAGATTGGTTTAATTGAAATTAATTCTGAGAGGCAATTCTAATTGGCAATTGGCAGTCGGAAATCGGAAATGATTTTATGTCGTGCGAAGAAGCAAGAGAGACGCTTTCGTCATACATCGATGATGTTTTGACGCTTCCGGCCCGAGTGGCAATAGACGAACACTTGAATGAGTGTCCGGTCTGTCGCGCTGAGCTGGCGGAGCTGAAGGCCCTCACACGTGGTTTAGCGACGCTATCTAAGCCGGTTCCGCCAGTCGAACTGGTTTACTCAATTACTGACACTTTGATAATCGAGGCTGCCGCCCGCCAACAGGCGCCGCCCCCACCGCTGAGCGTACGCATCGCCCGTTTTCTTGAGCCTCGCATCATGCCTTACACCGTCGGGTCTTTTGCTTCTGTCATTCTTTTTGCCTCGATGTTGGCCGCCCTGAGACCACACTTCGTAGCTCTCCATGAAGCAGCCGCACAAAGTTCCGCGATGTACGTGTTGCCGGTGAATCCAGGTTACGACCTGAACAAACCTGTGCGATCCGAGGATTTTGCCGCGAGCCGCGCTCCTTTTGCTGAGCAGTCACCAAGTCTGAATCCAAAAGGCGCGCTAGCCACCCTAACGCGCTCCTACGCAAACCCGCGCAATAACGAGAATCAGGATGCTGACGACATGATCGTCATCGCAGATGTGTTCAGTAACGGTTCGGCTTCGCTGGCTGACGTTGTTCATGCTCCACGCAATCGACAAATGCTGAACGACTTTCAGACCGCGCTTCGCCGTGACGCGGCCTTCGTACCCTCATCGATGGATCGGCGACCTGACACTATGCGCGTGGTTTTTGCGGTCCAGAAAGTCGATGTCCGCGAGCGCAGTTTCTAGCAGGCTGCTGAAAAAGTAACTTTAGCGCATGGTCCAACGTAATAGTAGCGAGTAGTACAACCTCGCAACCAGGAGAAAGAAAACCAATGCGCGGAGACGATCTTCAGCAAGCGGGAA
>Ga0187892_10000257_pt1 | contig 141212 bp, 104 predicted proteins | sample MA1701073metaG_FD_139345 | JGI IMG/M metagenome (GOLD analysis project Ga0187892, IMG submission 139345) | Bio-ooze microbial communities from a basaltic lava cave in the Kipuka Kanohina Cave System on the Island of Hawaii, USA - MA170107-3 metaG ...
GTTTCGGTTCTTGCTCGCAGGGAGGTTGCGGCATATGCAGAGTCCTTGTGTGAGGTGTACTAAACCGCCTTAGTGTATTTCACAGAAATAGCCGGTAGCAAGATGTGGCTTTGGAAAGTTGCGCTTAGCATCCGCTGGCTACCGCAAGCGGTTCTGTGGTTTGAGTGCTTACGGTGATGTTGCGCTTACCGTCCGCTGGCTACCGCAAGCGGTTCTGTGGTTTGAGTGGCCTTAATCTTGAGCTTTCCTCCGACGACCGAGCTAGTACTGGAGTCGAATGATTTTTGAGGCAAAGCTTTGTTTATCCAAAACGGCGTCGCCCGTTTGCGCCGCAACTCCAAAATTACTTCTCAGGCAGGAACTCATAGGTGATGTGAAGATGTACCGCGCCGGGAAGAATCTCTGGATTCAATTCCTTCGCCCTCATGCGCAACGACCCGCCGGCAGGCGCAATCGGAACCAGACTCGACAATTGTTCGGTCCTGACGATCTTCACCGGGTTGATGCGCGAATCGATCGCCGCCTGGACCAGCTTTGCGATCGAACCCTGAGTCATCGACGGCAAGTTCTCCAGACGCATATCTGTGATCCTTATCCGAGCCTGTAGTACCTGGGCGCCGCGGTCAAATTCCAGCGCCCACTCCGTGTAGGCCAAACCGCGAAACTGAAGACAGCCCATCAACGTCGAGTTATAGGCGCCGGAAAACGCCAGTGGGGCCGTAATCCTTCCCTGCTCAAATTTGACAGACGTTCTGACGCCGCCGCTCTCACGCTGCAAGGCAACTTCGCTGCGACATGCTTTCGCCGCTTCGTCGGATCGGTTCTTGTCTGCCTCGGTGATCACGAGCGGAGTGGAAGGTGGTCGTAGGTTAGCGAAGATTGCGTCGAGAAAGGAATTAAGAAACTGCTCTTTGATTGTCAGCGTCGCTTCGCCGGTTGGCGGAGAGGGTTTCTGGGTAGCTTGTCCATGAGCCGAGAAAGCGAACGCGAAAAAGAGAAATAGAATTGCAAACACGAGTTTGATCTTAATTGCCATTGAATGAACCTCGCGGATCACAAACCGCTACGAACAATGTCGTGCAGACGAAGTAAACCCACGCACGATCTATCGTCGTCGACGACCGGGAGGACCGAAATCTGCGACGGCCGATCTTCCATTAATCGGAGAGCATCGTAGGCAAGGGTGTCAGCAGAAACTACGACCGGATTGCGAGTCATGATCTGTTGACCCTTAAGATCCTCCAACGATGCATGGTCGAGACGCTGAATCGCACGGCGCAAATCCCCATCGGTGATAATGCCTGCAAGTTGGCCTGCGTCGTCCAGGACGTTAACGGCGCCGAGGCCGCCGTTGCTAATCGCTTGCACAACCCCAACCCAGGTTGCGTCTTCTTTAATAGTCGGATTGTCAGCGCCCGTGTGCATGAGATCCGAGACTCGTAACGTCAAACGCTTCCCTAGGCGGCCCGCTGGATGATTGACGGCAAAATCGTCCAGCGTGAGTCCCTTCATTTTCATCAGCGTCATGGCGAGCGCATCGCCAAGAGCTAACGCCACTGTGGTACTAGTCGTCGGCGCTAAATTGAGAGGACAGGCCTCCTGATCGACTGACGCGTCGAGCACAGCGTCAGCGCGACGCGCGAGCGTGGAGTTGAGATTGCCGACGATCGCTATGATCGGAACCCCACGGTGCTTTAGATAAGGGAGCATCTCGACAACTTCGTCAGTCTCTCCACTGTTGCTCAAAACCACGACTACATCGTCCGTGTTAACAATTCCGAGCCCGCCGTGCAACGCATCTGAAGGGTGGAGGTGTAATGCCACGGTTCCGGTGCTGGTCATGGTCGCGGCAATTTTCTGCCCGATGATTCCTGACTTGCCAATGCCCAGGATCACCACTTTACCCTTGCAGCCGGCGAGCAGGCGCAACACGCATTCCACTTGTGACTGATCAAGCCGCCGAGCCGTCTCTGCAATCGCGTCGGCTTCCAGTCGAAGCAAGCTAACAACTTCCGGAAAATGGTCTTGGTTGTTCATCTGTTGCTTCTTGATATACGACGAAGGGAGACTTTGGCAAGGAGCCATGCTGCCGAATGGCAAGCCCGCGCGCCCTATGCTATCTTGCGCCTGACCCAAACGTGCCCGCGTAGCTCAGTGGATTAGAGCGTTCGCCTCCGGAGCGAAAGGTCGCAGGTTCGACCCCTGCCGCGGGTACCATCCCTCCCCCGACTCAGCTCTTATGGAATCGAACCTGGGCGTCGCCCACGCCGCTAAACGAACCATTCTGGTTGTCGATGACTTCGACGATACGCGCCTCCTCCTCAGGACCTGGCTGGAAAAGAAGGGCTTTCGCGTGGTGGAGGCGGCAGACGGAAATGAGGCGGTGGCGATGGCCGAAGAAACCCGGCCCGACCTGATCATCATGGACGTGGAAATGCCCGCATTGGACGGCTTATCGGCAACGCGTAAGATACGAAGGATACCAAAGCTTGATACAGTCCCCATCGTAGTCGTGTCGGCTTATGGCGCTGAACAATTTCGAGCAGAAGCCTTAGCAGCGGGATGCGACGAATACGTTTCGACACCTTTTGAACCGGAATACCTGGAGCGTCTGATTCGCTCGCTCTTACTTTGACAGAGAAAATTAATCATTGCCCCATGCTCGCATCAAAAACTAGACGACAATCAATCTTGAAAGCTTCGGTCTTCCTATTGGTCCTGTTGGGCGCTGCGAACGTCCGGGCGCAGATCAGCCAATGCAAGATCAAACTGAATAGCCTTCCTGAAAGCGCGGAGTTCCGAGGATTTCGCCTGGGGATGACCATGGAGCAGGTCAAGGCCCGTGTACCGCAAGTAGTCTTCGGTCAAACCGACGAAATCGGAGGATCGAAGACCAGTATCAATCCCTACTTTGATCCCAAAATCGACAAATCCGCCTTTGCGGACGTAAGGACTATCTCCCTCGACTTTCTGGACGGTCATCTGACTTCTCTTTGGATTGGTTACGACAGCACATTCAAGTGGGCGTCAGTCGACGACTTTGTGAATGGTATTTCGCAGTCGCTGGCGCTCCCCAAAGCGTGGACCACATGGAAGATGAGCGGACAACAATTGAAATGCGAAGACTTTCAAATGACTGTTTCAATTGTTGCCAGGGGTCCAAGTTTCCGCATTCTCGACACAGGCGCGGAAGAGACAATAACTGCTCGCAGAATCGCGAAGGAAGAGGAAAAGTCGGCGGTTGAAGAAGGGGCGGAAGAAGCGGAGGAAATCGTCGCCGACAAAAAAGCGAGAGTCTATTACCCTTCCGGCTGCTCGGCGCCTACGGAAGTCGCCGAAACCAACCGCATCGTTTTCAAAACTCACGAAGAAGCCGAGAAGGCAGGCTACAAACGAACTAAGAACTGCCCTTGAGAAAATTTCGAATTTCGGAATGCGAATTTCGGATTTCTGATGGGGAACGCGAGTCAGTCCCGACTTAGCTCGAGTATCGCTTTGGATTGGCAGTCACATCAAAACGAAATTCGAATTTCGAAATTCGAAATCCGAAATTCCTAGGAGGTTGAGATGCTCAAAGAATTTCGAGACTTTATAGCGCGCGGTAATGTGATCGACCTCGCCGTGGCAGTGATCATTGGAGCTGCGTTTGGCAAGATTGTGACGTCGCTAGTCGAAGGCATCATTATGCCTCCAATAGGCATGCTGCTCGGCAACGTCGATTTCTCAAACCTCTTCATCGATCTCTCAGGAGAGCTCCCCGTGTCGCTGGCGGACGCGCAACTCAAGGGCTTACCGGTGATCGCCTATGGAGTTTTCATCAATGATTTAATCACTTTTCTGATCATTGCCTTTGTGGTGTTTTTGATTGTCAAAGCGGTCAACAAGATGAAGCGGGAAGAACCAGCCGCGCCTTCCACGAAGGAATGCCCTTACTGCCTGTCGACAATCCCACTTGCAGCATCACGCTGTTCGGCGTGCTGTTCTGAAGTCGGAGCGGCGGCTTGAAGGTTTTGGACGGAGCTACATTCGCAGATCGAAAGGAGCGGTAAGGCCAAGCGGCAGCTAGCTGAAAGTCTATCCTTCAAGTCTGGATAAAAACATCTGAGTAAACCGCTCGGTGAACATCTCAATCACGAGTCCACGATCCACGAAACCACACGAACTAACACAAAATCGCGTTGGTTCGTGTCATTTCGTGGATCGTTTTTCGTTCTTACGCAGTAGGGATCACGACTCTGTCTGGAAACTGATTCGATACATCTTCACTACCAATAACTTCGTCACTCAATTAGACTGCCAAACATGCGCGAGTGCCCCCGCTGCGAAACCTGTTACGCCGACGACATCTTCGTTTGCCCCACTGACAGCGCAAACACGAAGCACACCTTGCCTGGTGGCATGCTTCTGGCCGGGCGTTATCTACTCGAAAAACGTTTGGGCCGTGGCGCCATGGGCCAGGTTTATTGTGCCCGCGACCAGAACCTCGTAACGCGTCGCGTCGCCGTGAAGACGGTCCGGCCTGACATACTCAACGACGAGGATCTCCAGGAAGGCGAAGCCATCGCCCGGTTTGAACGCGAAGCCAGAGCCGCTGCTTCAATAAGGCATCCAAACGTGGTTGATGTCACTGACTTTGGTAAAAGCGAGGACGGCGTGTTTTTTCTGGTGATGGAGTTCGTCGAAGGCGAAACTCTGTATCAACTGCTGAGACGAGAAGGCACGCTCAACACTCACCGAACCGCAGCGTTGATGAAACAGATCGTCGCCGGTGTTGACGCAGCCCACGACCAGGGAATTCTCCATCGTGATCTCAAGCCCGCTAACATCTTCATCATGCAGCATCGCCGCAAAAGCGGAAGTGGAAGCGGGACCGATGACGGCTTTGTGAAGGTAGGCGATTTCGGGCTTGCCAAAATTGTCCACTCTGATCGCTCTGAGACTGTCACGGGCCCAGCATCTCAGGGCATTATCGGAACTCCCGAATACATGGCTCCGGAACAGATGCAGCAAGGCGTAACTCTTGACGCCCGCGCAGATGTCTACGCCCTGGGCACAATTGCGTACCACATGCTTGGTGGCCGCCCACCTTTTACGGGCGACATCACCCAATTGATTACGCAGAAACTTTTACAGGTACCTCCTTCACTCGCATCGCTCCGTTCTGATATCTCATCGGAAATAGAGCGGGCCGTAATGCATGCGCTCGCGAAGGAACCTTCTGAAAGACCTGCCGGCGCCGTGGAATGGTTTGACGAATTTGAGCAAGCGATCGGGAAGCAGTCTGAACCTGGTGCCGGCCGACAATCGCGAGTAGTGATCATGGCGCCCGCCGGAGCCGAGGTTTATGTTGACGACGAAAGACACGGAAGCGTTGGACGATCGGGAAGGGTGATTCTCACGTCAATAGCCCCGGGCCAACACGTCTTGCGCGTCTCGCGAGCAGGAGAAGCCGATGATGAGCGCGTGATCGAAATTCGTCCCGATGGCGCCGAGCAGGTTATTCAAGCTCAATTCAGTAGCGCTCCTTCCAGCGAACCACTCACCCCCTCACGAGGCGGCAGCCTCGATAGCCGAGCGGGGGGTGGCGCGCATGCGCCTCTCCCGGTGGTGGTTTGCACCAAGTGTCACTCCCGTTTCGCGGCGGGCACGAAATTCTGCGGACGTTGCGGAAACACGGCGTTTCAACCGCTGGCCCAGTCAGTTCAGTTTCAGACACCGGCGAATCTGCCGAGCTCGGGCGTAAGCCGCAACTCGGGAGTAGTTTGCCCGCGATGCAGTCAATTGTATTCTCCGGAGACCAAATTCTGTGGGAGGTGCGGCATTCCAATCGGCACCGGCTCGCTTGATTGGCACGCACCTCGACCGGTTGAAGTCTTATGCCGTACATGCAGCGCCAGCTACCCGGCAGCAACCAGGTTTTGCGGACGTTGCGGTAAATCAATCAGCCCTTGAGCCTCAGCCTGCTTACCTTATAATGTCAACGTCGTTAGTAAGTCGCGTTAGCACCTCAAACATTTTGATACTGGTTCTTCGAGTCGAGCTACGAAATGAAGCGCTGTCCCAGTTGTAATCGAACCTACACAGACGTCTCGTTGAATTTTTGCCTCGAAGACGGTACTCCACTCACTGCCGATGCCGGGCGGTCGGATCCGCACGCGACTGAGCGGTATACGGCTACTCGCCCGACGAATGAACCGCCTCCCACCGAACTCTATCGACCAGAGCAGCCCGTGCTGAATCAACTTCCCCTGATGGCGCAACCGCGTCCCCAGGTCGGCCAATGGTCTCCTTCACCACCACCGCGAACTGCGAAAAAATCCGGAGCTGTTTGGTGGATTCTGGGAGGAATCGCAGTGGTGGGCGTGATCGGAGTGGGTCTGGTAATAATGATTGTGGCAATGGCTAGCCTCAGTGCCAAAAGTAACACTAACGGCAACACGTCCAACGCAAACCGCAACTCAAACTCCAACAGAGGTTCAAACAGCAACTCGGAGAACAATCTACCCCCTTCGTATACGGACGATTTCGGGATCGAGAAATGGAGAACTGGCAACTTCGAGTATGGAGATATCTGGTATGCGGATGGCGAGTATCACATGCGGGCAAAAGAAAAGACGTATTTGGTGATGTATGCCCCGTCGGGCGATTACAACACCGAGAACGCGGTGGTCCGAGTTACCGCCAGGAGCGTGGACGGTAATGGACCCAGCTCGGGTTACGGGTTGGTTGTTCACGGACAAAAGTCGTCGAGCAACGAACTCGAAGACTATGCGCTGTTGATTTACACCGGTGATGACCCTCAGTATGAAATTGTAATGCACAAGGGTGGCAACCAGACGACCCTGGTTTCGTGGACAAAAACTTCAGCGCTGCGCTCGGGAACGAGTCCCAATCAACTGGAAGTGCGTGTGAAGGGTGATCAAATGTCTTTCTACATAAACGGCCGCTACCTTACCAGGATCACAGACAACGAAAACTTCAAACGTGGGGTGGCAGGCCTTTACTCGAGTGAGACTGCCGAGGTGGTGTTTGACGATCTTTCGATTCAGCGATAATGACCTGTTGATACGGAAGGGGCGGTCTGTTCATTTTCCATTTCTCATTTATCATTCGCAGATTCAACTTCGAAGTGCAACACGACGTCCAAAGTGTAGCGGCGGTAAAGAAAGCATCAGAACCGAGGAGCGGTAGCGACCGGGCCGCTTCGCTCCATTCACGTTCCGAATTTCAAAACGAACGAGCGTCTTCCAACTGAACCAAAGAGTTGAACGGAGGCGTAGCGGCCCGGTCGCTACCGCTCCTCGGTTCTGATGCTTTGGGCGCTCTTGAATTCTTTGAAAGAGTTGCACTTCCAAGTTGAATCTGCGAATGATAAATGTTCTTTTCTTTCGGTTTGATGCGTAATGCAGCTCAACCTAAAGGTCCTGGCCGGTCCTTATGAAGGCCGAGTCTTCGCCTTCAATCAACACGACACCTTTCTGATCGGACGGACCAACGACGCTCACCTTTGTCTTCTAAATGATCGGTTCTTCTCCCGCCACCACTGTCTGCTGGAGATCGATCCGCCGCGCTGCTTTCTGCGCGACCTCGGGTCGACCAACGGCACGTTTGTAAACGGCCGCAGAGTTAGCGAAGCCTTCCTTAATCATGGCGATCAGATTCAGGGCGGCGAGACTGTTCTGCTGGTCGAGGTAACCGGGCAGGCGACGGGCGCTCAAAACGCGGCGCCTTCCCAACCCTCAGCTTCAAGCCCGCCGGCAATTGTGTTGGTCGAATGCCTGAATTGCGGCAGACGCGAACAAGCTCAGGCAGCCAGTCCGGACGAACGCCTGACTTTTCTTTGCGAGGAATGTCGCGAGGAACTGAAACGTTCTCCTCAAACGGTACCCGGGTATGAAATCGTAAAAATCTTAGGGCGTGGTGGAATGGGATGCGTGATGCTGGCTCGCAATCAGAACACTGGGCAGGCCGTAGCGATCAAGACTCTTCTGCCGGAATGCGCCGTGAGTGAAAAAGCTATGCGACGGTTCATGCGAGAGATTGATGTAGCTGCGTCGCTGAAGCACCCCCACATCGTTGAGTTCCTGGATCGAGGAACGCATAACGGCGTGGTTTATTTGATCACTGAGTACATTAACGGTACTAACGCCGCCCAACTGGCGGGCCTTCGAGGAGGGCTGCTTCCGTTTGCCGAAGGTGTTTCGATCATTTCTCAGGCGCTTGATGCCCTCGCTTACGCTCACTCGCAAGGCTACATTCACCGCGACATTAAAGATCAAAACATACTCGTCAGCGGTTCCGCGCCAAGCTATGTCGCCAAGCTCACAGATTTTGGTTTAGCCAAAAGTTTTGCTCAGTCTGGAATGAGTGGGGTGACGATGGCAGGTGAAAGCGCGGGAACAATTGCGTACATGCCGCCTGAGCAGATTAGAAACTTTCGCGACGTGCGCCCTCAGTCAGACATCTATGGCGTCGGCATGACAGCCTACAATTTGCTCGCGGGACACATCGCGCTCGACTTACCGACGAAGGCCAACATGGCTGAAACGATCAAAGCCATTTTCGAGCAGCCAACGATTCCACTGCACCAACGCGTGCCGTCTGTTCCGCAGCGAGTTTGCGAGGTCATCGATCGTGCACTCGTCAAGGATCCCACCCAACGATGGCAGTCAGCCGGCGCCATGCGAACCGCCTTGATGCACGCCCTCTAGATCACCGATCGCTGTCATGAGAAATCGTGACGACCACGCCGGGTCCAGTCGAGACTTTCACGCTTCCAGCACCCAACAGAATTGAAATGCTCGTGTCGTCGAAGCGCAGTTTCATTCTCGTTTCCGGGAGCGCCTCAACCCGGCCGAGTTTTCCTAAACTCACCACGGCGCTTGACCCCTTCGCTGGCGCAACCACACTTCCTGAAGAAATTGTATCTCCGGTAGCAGCGGGCTGGCCGTTAACAGTGACCCTTCCAACCACCGTCAGTTGACCCGTCGGCGCCGCTTGGTTCGAGGCGGCCGACGCACGGTCGGTCGGTGGGACGGCGCAAATCGCCAGGGCCAAAATGAAGAGGAAGGTTGCTAACGTTTGAGATCTCAGAGTCATTTGCTTCTCCTGTTCAAAGCTGGAAATGGTTGTGACCGGCTTCTATAAGACCTTCCACCTTCATAGCTCGAAGGGTACGAATGGAGCAAGGAGTTTCCACGCGGGTACATCCTCAGTAGTCAGGGGCCCCCTGTTTCATGAGGGTTCCGATTGCACACCTTAGCGCCTTTGCGCCTTTGCCCTTTGCAAGAAACTTCTCTACCCTCCCGGAGTTACAGAGACACCTGCGGAAAAGTCTCGGAAACTCAGATAAAATAAGGCTTTACTTCTCCCGACTATGGGTCGCATAATACGTGGCCCTCGAGGATCGGCCGCCTCCGGCTTCAGGGATGGGGTTTTCCGTTGGAAACAAAGTAGGAAAGAACTCCAGGGGAACAAGCGGTTATAATAGCCGTCGCTAAGGAGAATGTAGACATGAGGTCGATTTGGAAAGGTCACATCAGGTTTCTGCTGGTTGCGATTCCCGTTCGTATCTACAACGCAATTGAAACCACCGAAAAGATTCAATTTAACCAACTCCATCGTGACGACTATGGCCCGATTGGGTACGACAAGCGCTGCAAGAAGTGTGGTCAGGTGGTTTCCAACGATCAGATAACTAAGGGCTACCAGTACGAGCCAGACCGATACGCGATTGTCGAACCCGAAGACATTGCGAAGGTCAAGATCAAGACTACTAAGGCGGTAGACATAATCGGCTTTGTAAATGCGGATGAAATTCCGACCACCTTCTACGACTCACCATATTACGCCGGCCCAGACGGTCCGGTAGCGGAAAAACCTTATGCCTTGCTACGTGAGGTAATGAAGCAAACCGGGAAGATCGGCGTGGGCAAAGTCGTGTTGCGTGATCGAGAGGATCTCGTTGCCGTGTTTCCGCACGAGAACGGTCTCGTGCTTCAGAAGCTCCACTACCCGCACGAACTTCGGAGCATGAATGACGTGCCGGAATTGGACGGAGCGCAGAAGCTGGACAAGAACGAGTTGAAACTCGCTACGACTCTCGTCGAACAGATGGTGACTTCGCTTTCGGAAATCGACACTGAAGACAACTATCACGAAGCCCTGAAGAAACTGATTGACTCGAAGATCAAGGGCAAGAAGACAGTTGAATTTGAAGTTGAAGAGCTTCCGCGGCTCGATATTATGAGCGCCCTCAAGAAGAGCTTGCAGCAGTCAAATCGTAAGCCGATGGTGAAATCGCCGAGTGCCTCAACCGAAGCTAAGAAGAAGCCACAGATTTCGCTGGTCAAACCGGTTGCTAAAGCGAAGGCAGCTAAGAAACGCAAGGCGTCGTAAGCTTGTCCGATAGTAAATGAAAGAAAACCGCCCTAAGGTTCTCTCGTTTCCCTCACCTGTCCCACCAAAGGCAGATTATCAACGTGTCAAATCCAGCTATTCCGTTCGCGAAATCAAACAACTGTTTGGTTTGAACGAACGGACGATTCGTCGCTGGACCGAGCAAGGGATTATTCAAGCGTCTTCAATTTCTGAAGCCGGTGAGCATACCTTCGACTTCCAGGCCCTTACGCAGTTTCGGCGTGTACGCGAGTTGCGCTCACAAGGACAGAGCATTCGCCAGATCGAGGCCGAGCTTCAGGGTCAATTGAATCTATTTCGCGCCGAGGTGGCGAAGCTTGCGCGCTTGCTGACTCCTTTTGAGGAAGCGCTGCTGCTCCACGAGCATGGGGATCCAAAAGCTGCGGACCGATATCAGGAGGCGATCAGCGAGGGATACAATGTGGCCGAGGCTTACTGCAATCTGGCGATTATTAACCTGGAGCACGGCAACGTCGCGAAAGCCCTCGACAATTTCACCCTGTCACTCAAGAGCGATCCGCGTCACGTCGAGGCTCATTACAATCTGGGTAATCTCTACTACGACGCCGGCCAGCTGCCTTTGGCGCGGCTTCACTACGAAGCCGCAACCCAGATCGAACCAAACTTTTCCCTCGTCTATTTCAATCTTGCTCTCGTGTATCACAAACTGGGCGATGGTCATGCCGCTTCCTCAGCCCTTGAAAAGTACATACAACTCGAGCCCGATGACGAAGAGATTGAAGCTCTCAGGCAGTTGCTGCGGGCGATGAAAGAACCACGCCGACCCCAGTGACATTGCCGATTGCCAATTGGCAATTGCCGATTTCCCAATTCTGTCGCTTGGCGAGGCTTGCTAGTGCAAATTGGCAATTGGCAATCGGCAATCGGCAATGTTCAGGGGTTGGCGGTGGGCAGGAGGAATCTGCCCACCTGCTAGTACGGGACCGTAAGAAAGGGTGAACGGCCCCAAATACTAAGGTAACTTATCGAAACTACCAATTCGAACGTAATTCCAGACCCTAAGACCGCTGCGCTGATCTCGTCAAAACAATCCAACGATTCTCAGCTTGGTCAAAACCACAAAGCCGACTAGAATCAAACTTCTTGCTGTGGTCTCAAGTACTCTCCCTCCCAATGAACAACTGAACGAGGAGGTTCCCTAATGCCGCAAGTAAAATGTCGCATCCTGTGTGTCGACGACCATGCCGACACGTCGGAGATGCTGCAACTGCTCCTCTCGAGCGAGGATTACGAAGTACTTACCGCAGTGAACATCGAAGAGGCCATCAAGCTGGCGACGAGTGAGTCTTTCGATCTTTATGTACTGGACAAGCGTCTACCCGACGGCAGCGGCCTGGAGCTTTGCCAGACACTAACTAAACTCACCCCGAACGTCCCTTGCATGTTCTACTCTGGCGACGCTTATGAGTTACACCGGCACGAGGCACTTGCGGCTGGCGCTGACGCCTACGTAGCGAAGCCCGATATCGATGGCCTAATTGAAGGCGTGCGCAAACTGCTGTCTCAAAGAGACTGTGCAGCTCCTGCAGACGAGCAAAGACTTCAGCCTGTTACTTCTGCGTAGCAGCGCTCCATGTTTCCAGGATGAAAATACATAAACGCCACTCAATCTCTTGTCACTCGCTTGACACATCAAATCGCGCACGTATAATTTTTCCCCGCTACTGATATTTCTGTTTGTGCGGGCCGTTAGCTCAGTTGGTAGAGCAGCTGACTCTTAATCAGCGGGTCGGAGGTTCGAGCCCTCCACGGCTCACCAGTTCTAATGTGCAAAAGCGGCGCGTCTTAAGACCTGCCGCTTTTCGTTTTGTGACCAACTTGTGACGTCGTTTTGTCTCTGCTGTCGATAACTCGATACCGCGGGAACTTCTTCATACCCATTTAGCCTTGCCCTATTCTCCGATTTCAATCGGCACTGACCCAGGCACCGTAAAAATCAGGAAAGAGAAGATCATTGAAAGCATCGCTAACGATTTTCGGCATTGCACGAAAAGCGAAAATCCCACACACGGCAGTGTGTGGATTGTTCAGGTCCGGCCTAGAAAACGAGGGACGCCCAACCGAATCCCCTGCACGGGAGTGCGGGGATTATTCAAATCCTACCTGTTCACTTTAAATCCTTTGAAAAGACTTTTGTCTTGAAACCTGAATGAATAGGTAGGACTTGAACCATCCGCACACTACCGTGTGCGGGATTTTGGTCATGATTATTGCTTCACTGCTTTTAGGCAGGACTTGAACCATCCACCCACTGCCGTGGGTGGGATTTCGCTTTTTGTGCAAGACCAACGATTTCTTTTCCAAGGGTTCTTCATCTTGTTGTCCTCCTAGTTTATGTGGCGTGAATCATGTCTCTTAGGTTTCAAGGCGTTGGTCGCGACCTTATTGCCCGGGCTCACGTCAATACCTGCTGCAACGCTGGGGACACCAGCCCTGTCGACGACGTAGAGCAAATAGATCCCAGGTACTGCGTGCCCGGCAAAGCTGGGTTCTGCGGTAGGAGATCTCCCTGGGCGACTGCTGGATTTCGGGCTGCACGGCCCGACTGGCATCCGGCTTGAACAGGTAAGGCGGGAAGAACAGGATGGCAACCGCATCTTGGAATCAACCATTTGGTAAGTGAGGCCTTCGTTCGTTGCTTACAAATGTGCCTCAATCAGACAATTGTGTCGCGTTCCACTGCTGGAGTAAGACCGCCGTGCTTTGTCGATCCTTGGAGGCAGGGTAGCCGAATGGGTCGAGATCTCTATAAAATCTCTATAAAACTGAGTAATTCAGGGACTGATACTGAACGAGCCGCAATTAGCCGGATGAGCTAGCTCCGTAGAATACGCTGGCATATTAGTTGCCCATAACATTCCCGAATACATTCTGTGGCTCACACGTCGAACTCTTCGGAAGTTGCCACTTAATCGAGCGCGGCCTCCGAGGCCTCGTACATCTCTACGCCGCCTCAGCAGCATGAGGCTTCCATTAAGGTAACGGTGCCGCCAACCATTTCCCCGGTTGGTAACACGGGGGTTGATGTGTATCTCACTAACAGCTAGTACCACCTTAAGATTCGGTTAAAGGTTAGTCGTCAAGATCGCGTCTACACCATAAAGCCTATCTCGTCTAACCCGCTCGCAATGTAGCCGATAATGATAAGTCCTCTGCTTAAGAACCCGCCTGCTCAGCCCGATGAGTTCCTCATCAAGTCTTTCGCAAAGCTTGATAAAACCGCCCTTGGCACAGCCACGGGCGTTGTCATCGGACTAGGGCTGTTTGCCGCGACGCTCATTCTAGTGGCTAGAGGCGGCCAGAGAATCGGCCCGAACCTCGGACTTCTGAGTCAATTCTTCATCGGCTACACCGTCACGCTCACCGGAAGCATCGTCGGGCTTCTCTACGGGTTCGTGTCAGGCTTCGCCCTCGGATGGAGCGCTGCCTTTCTTCGCAATCTTGTGATTTGGGTTTACCTACACAGCATTCGGTTCAGGGCTCGGCTTGCAGCGATTGGGGAATTCATAGATGAGCCATAAAAAACACAACGTAATGAGAGGAAAACCTGAGCAGGAAGTAGTTATCATCGGGGCCGGGCCCGCGGGGCTGACCGCCGCCTATCAGCTTTGCAAAGCGGGCATGGGGTCTGTGATTCTTGAGAAGGACAGCACCGTTGGCGGCATCTCAAAGACCGTCAATTACAAGGGCTACCATTTCGACATCGGGGGTCACCGCTTCTTCACCAAAGTAAAAGCGGTCGACAGCATGTGGCGAGAGGTCTTATCCGGCGGGAAATTGCTCAAGCGAAGCCGACTCTCGCGCATCTACTACAATAAGAAGTTTTTCTACTACCCTCTGCGCGCCACTAATGCTCTGTTCGGCTTGGGAATTTGGAATAGCTTCCTCATTCTCGTCAGTTATCTGTGGGCCCAAGCCTTTCCTCTTAAGCCGGAACATACATTTGAACAGTGGGTATCGAATCGGTTCGGGAAGCGTCTCTACACAATCTTCTTCAAAACCTATACAGAAAAGGTATGGGGCATTCCCTGCAGCGAGATCACGGCCGATTGGGCGGCGCAAAGGATCAAGGGGCTATCGCTTTCGGCAGCCGTGAAAAGCGCGTTGATTCGCCAGAATGGTAAAAAGGGCGAGCTGATCAAAACCTTGATCGACGAATTCGATTACCCCGAGCGAGGCCCAGGCATGATGTGGGAGACGGTGACGCAACTGGTCACAGATCAGGGTAGCGACGTCGTGCTAGGCGCAGACGTCGAGAAACTCCTTTGGCAGGATAATAAGGTCACGGGAGTGGAAATCACCGCAAATCAGAAGCGGAAGGTCGTGAATGGCCGACACTTCATCAGCAGCATGCCGATTAGGGAATTGGTCTGGAAACTCGAGCCTGCACCGCCGCCCGACGTTCTCAAAGCTGCGACCATGCTTAACTATCGTGATTTTCTCACGGTAGCCCTCATCATTGATCAACCCGATCTCTTCAAGGACAATTGGATCTACATTCACGACCCCGCGGTAAAGGTCGGCCGAATTCAGAACTTCAAGAATTGGAGTCCGCACATGGTCCCGGACGAGGGAAAAACCTGCCTCGGACTGGAGTATTTCTGTTTCGAAGGTGATGGGCTATGGAACATGTCGGATAGTGACCTGGTTGAACTTGGCAAGGCTGAGATAGCGATTCTTGGACTAGCCAAAGCGTCAGATGTCAGCGATGGATCGGTCGTCCGGATGCCCAAGGCGTACCCGGTATATGACTCAACCTACGCCGAGGCACTCAAAACCGTCCGCCAGTTTCTCTCTGGTCTTGGCAATCTTCACCTGGTTGGGCGCAACGGTCTCCATAAATACAATAACCAAGACCACTCGATGCTCACGGCAATGTTGGCCGTGAAGAACATCCTCGGTGCGAACTACGACATCTGGTCGGTGAACGCAGACCAGGAGTACCACGAGGAGCTCCGAGAAGGAGAGACAGACTTCTCCAGCGACATGTCAATCGTCGATTCGACCCAACCGAAGGTCCCGCAGCGGATGGCGGTGTAGACTATGCGTGACACACATGGACTGAGAGCGGTCGAATCTCTGCCCAGGAGTGGAATGTTGGAACAAGATCAGACTGAGGAAAAACTGCTCGCGGAGGCCGTCGTCCGGCTGAACGGGAACATGCTCGGGATTGTCATGGGAATCCTTGTAGCACTAGTCATCTTCGTCGCCACAAATTGGCTCGTGATCAAAGGCGGTGAGGTAGTTGGGCCACACCTCGCGCTTCTCGGCCAGTATTTCATCGGCTACAAAGTCACCTTCACCGGTAGCCTTATCGGAATGGTTTGGGGATTCGTAACTGGCTACCTGGCCGGCAGACTTCTCGGCTTCTTCTACAACCTGGTAGTCGACATTAAGGGCCGGCTGTAACCCCGTGAGAGTAGAGATTTCATAACCTCTGAAGGAATTTACCACTCGACCTTCGCTCTCATCTCCTTTCAGCCGACTTGCAAGGCGGCTTCAGCACCCACTCACTCAAATATGATTAACGACCTCAACTTGAAAACTGCTGACCGCTTTAGCGCAACGCTCGTCGGTCCTTATGTCATCGCCATGCAAGAGTGGAAGAAAGTATTTTTACTGTCGTTGGCAGGAGTTGGTTTTAGAATTTTAAATTGTTTACTGTTTGCAAATGATATCGTCGCCGACTCAGACCAGTTGCGAACGATCACGCTTGCTCGTAAATTTGCGTCCGGCAATTTTTATGGCGTGCTTGATCCTTACTGGCCACCCCTCTATCCGATCTTGATCGGGATCCTTACGTATTTTGTTGACTCCCCCATACTACCGGCTTTAACCATTTCCATTATCACGGGCAGCCTTGCCGTTCCCCTTACTTATTACCTGGTAAAACAATCCTACGGTCAACGCGAAGCGACGCTTGCTGCTGTCATTGCTATTTTCTTTCCGCATTTGATTAATTCAGTGTTTTCTTTCGGAACGGAGAATATTTATTTATTGTTGGTTATCGGCGCGCTCATAATTGGCTGGAAAGGCTTGAAAAGAGATGCCGTGACCGATTATCTGCTGACCGGAATTTTGCTCGGCCTTGCATATCTAACGCGCCCGGAAGCCATCGGATACCTGGTGTTTTTTGTTTTACTTGCTTTGGGTAAAAACTTGTGGCGAAGGAAACTATTTGCGCGGAATTCGACGACTCAAATCGGCGCTTTATTGCTCGGTTTTGGACTTCTCGCCGCGCCTTATATTCTCTATCTGCGAAGCGCAACCGGCGCTTGGACAATCAGCGCGAAAGCCCAGGTTAATAGTCCACTCGGAGAATTGCGACAAATCGAGGAATCAGAGACATCAGCGGCAATTTCTACCACCCAAACGGGCAAATTGTTTGCTAAATACGTCGCCCATAACCTCATAGAAATTAACAAAAACTTTCCCTTTCTTGTCCCGCCATTTTTATTGATATTTGTCGGCCTCGGACTATTCAGTAAGCAATGGGATAAAGAACGCCTGAGGCGCGAAACATATCTAATCCTTTTCTGTCTCGTAACTGCCATGGGCTATGCGCTAACCGTTGTTCAGGCTCGCTATTTCTACGTTTTATTGCCGATATTTTTTGGTTGGATAGCTAGCGGAATAATTCTATTGGAAAGGTGGTTTGACAAATCAGTTCAGAACTGGATGCCAAATAAATCTTTCTATTCTTTCAATCCAAAGTTTTTTACCATCCTGTGCGTTATTTTCATCTACTTATACGTTTTACCAATAAATTATTTTATGGTTCCGGAAGACAAGGCATGGCACAGCACGGCTTATGAAGAGCGGGATGCCGGTGTATGGCTTAAAGAACACGGAAAGCCGTCAGCAACCATATTTTCAGCTAGTTCGCGTCCGGTTTTTTATGCTGAGGGCCACCATTTGCCGCCGACCACAACTGATATGGGAGAAATTTTCAGGCAAATAAAAGAGCGTAGAGTTGATTACGTGATAACCGGCGAAAGGTCTCTCAAGCGAAACCCCTACTTAAAAGGTTTTACGGAAACTCTGCAAAACGATCCTGAATTTGAACTCATCTACGAGAAAAACGAGCACCCGGGTTATAAGATTGAGATTTTCAGAATGAAGTAAATGATGGTAGAGCTGCCATGAGATACTCAAAAGCGATCGTCATCAACCCACCCAGCCCACCCGGCTACGTCTCAAATAAGGACTCAATGGGAGGCTTCGGGCAACTCTACCCAGTGGGCGCCACATATCTTCCGCCACTCGACCTGGTCTACCTGACCAGTTATCTCGTTGAGCAAAACTGTGCTCCCGAGGTCTTCGAATGTCTGGGGCTCGAGCTCAACCGCGCTCAGCTAATGGAAAAATTGGCATTGTTGAGGGCTCAACTCGCCAAAGGCCCGCTGCTGGTCGCGGTTCGCACTTCCCTCCCGACTCTCGACTGGGACCTGGCGATCTGCGCGGAGATTAAGGAAAAGATTGCAAACGTTAGTATCGCCCTCTTCGGACCGGTCGTGGGTTCAGTTATGCCGCGAGTTCAACGCGAGTCGTCGCTCGACTACGTCATTGCCGGGGACCCGGATGAAACTGTCCTGGAGTTAATAAACGGAACATCTGAGACCGAGATTAAGGGCTTGAACTACCGCAACAACGGCGGCTGGAGTGGCACAGGGCAGCGCGCCTTCCTGCGCGAGCTTGATCATATTCCATTTCCGAAATGGGAACTCTTTCCCTATAAAAGATACAAGCTGCCGAAATCCTCGACTGACCCCGAGATGCGATTCCTTCCGATGCTGACCTCGCGCGGCTGCCCGATCGGCTGCCACTACTGTCCGTATCCCGTCGGCCAGGGCCTTCCCTGGCGTTACCGTTCGGCCTCGAACGTAGTTGATGAGATCGAGCATCTGGTGAAGGATCTCGGGGTTGAGTTCATCCTCTTTCGCGACCCGATGTTTTCGCTCAACCAGAAGCGCGTGCTGGAAATCTGCCGAGAGGTTAACCGCCGTGCGCTCAAGTTCAAGTGGCGCTGCGAAACGCGCATCGATTTCCTGAACGAAGAAACGCTGACGGCGATGGCGCGGGCAGGCTGCGATGGGATCAATTTCGGCGTCGAAAGCTCGGACATGCAGATACAGGAAAAATCCGGACGGAAGGCCATTACCTGCGAGCAATTCATAGAAGGATTCAACCTTTGCCGCAGGCTCCACATCAAGACGTTTGGCTTCTTTATCATCGGACTGCCTGGCGACACGGTCGAAACCGTTCTCGACACGATTAAGTTCGCTCTCGACATTCGGCCCAACTGGGTTCAGTTCACCGCCGCCTCGCCGCTTATCGGGACTAAATTGCGCGAATGGGCGGTAGGCAATGGGTTGGTAGCGGAAGACGAGTACGCCTACATCAACAGTCACGAGGCGATCATAGGCAACGAGAATCTGACAAAAGAGCAGGTGCATTCGCTGCACGGATTCGCCCGTTTCATTCAGAACTACGTACTCAACCGCAAGGGCATTCTCAAAGACGACAACCGGCCTTCCCGTTCCTATCGTGCAGCCAAGATCACGATGGACAAAGTAAGCGATATCACTGCGCACATCCTCTTCGCCGGTGCGCGGCTATATTTCAGCAGGTCAGCCGGTCGTGTCGGCCCATTGGGCACAGGCGGGCAGTTGCGATCAGAGTCATAAGCGAGGTTGCGAGATTGCGCGTTCTAGTCACTGGCGCTACCGGCCTCTTAGGACCTCATCTGTGCAGCCGTTTAGTCCAGGACGGCAATGAGGTGACTATTTTCCGGCGTCCAACCTCAAACATCACCCCCCTGGCCACTCTTCGTCTTCGGCATGAGATTGGGGACATCACAAACTTCGAAGATGTGAAGCAGGCGGCGACAGATCAGGACGTTGTTATTCATGGGGCCGCGCACACCGCTTACTTCGGAGCAAGCGTCGAAGAGCAAGAGAGCGTGAACGTCGAAGGGACGAGGAATGTGGCGCTGGCTTGTCGTGAAGCACATGTGGGTCGGTTGCTGCACGTGAGTTCAATCGCCGCGGTCGGTATTACGACCGACCCAAGGAGACCCGCCGACGAGAGCTTCGAGTTTAACCTGCAAGGCTCTGGTATGAGTTACCACATTTCTAAGCATCGGGCCGAAGAGGAGATCCTCAAGGAAGCGAAGAAGGGTCTCGACGCGGTGGTCGTCAACCCGGCCCTAATCTGGGGTCCAAAAGGTAACGAGTACCGTGGGGCGGATGTATTCGAGAAGCCGATGCGAGGACGCATTATCGCTCACGGGCCGGGAGGCCGCTGCATAGTACACGTAATGGATGTCGTGGAAGGAATTCTGAGAGCTTTGGAATATGGACGCAGCGGAGAAAGATACATTCTCGGTGGCGACAACGTGTCATTCGGAGAGTTGAACAGGGAGGTGTGCCGTCAGCTGGGATTGACTCGTTTGCACATCCCTATCCCGGGAGCGATGGCCCAGTTTGGCAATCGCATCAAGGGCAGACTCCATAAAGCGCTGGGACGAAAACCACCTCCTACCTACGACCGACGGTTCTGCCATCAGTTCTACAGCTCCTCAAAGGCAAAGTCGGAACTCGGCTACAACTCAAGGCCATTTGTCTCATTGTTACAGGAGGCCGCCTCTTACTTGGGACCAGCGGTCGGCGACGCTCGTGGGGCAGCACAAATCGTCACCGGTTAGCAGCGAACCACGAGAAACGGTTCAAGCCACATCGCAATTTGTCACCCGCCACCCTGGCAGAGACCTGCACTCAACTAACACCAGACACATTCTGAAGCGCCGGACTGAGTCTTCAGCTGCGCTCATTTGAAACAGCGGACATCCGCAAACTCTAATACAGATAAGAAGGAGACAGTCAGATGGAAAACGGTCATCCCTCCAACGGTTTCGCCGGAAAGAAGGTCGCCTCCAACGGCAACCATAACGGAAATGGTAAACGGAGAAAGACTAGAAAAACGAAATCGCCCTGGAACGTAGGAGTAGTCGGGCTCGGCAAACTAGGGATGCCTGTAGCTCTGGGCATGTCTCTTAAGGGACACAATGTGATGGGATACGACATCGAGCCTTCGCGGGCCCAGAAAGACTATTTCCCTCACCGCGAGATCGGGCCCAACGGTGAACCGTCAATCGAACCGCTCCTGAGACAAAGCAGCCTTAATTTCGGGTCTCTTCCCGAAGTGGTGCGCCACGCTGACATCATTTTTGTAGCGGTGCAAACCCCGCACGATCCTCGCTATGAGGGAGTAACGAGACTGCCGGAAGAACGGGTTGATTTTGACTACACATATCTCGTAGATGCCCTCCGCAATCTGGCTACGGCGATTGGAGAGAATGGTGAGGACAAGATCGTAGTAGTTATCTCTACGGTGTTGCCGGGAACCATTAGACGGGAGATCCTGCCGGTACTCAACGATCACGTTAAGCTTTGCTACAACCCGTTCTTTATCGCCATGGGTACAACGATTCAGGACTTCCTTAATCCAGAGTTCGTACTCTTCGGTGTTCGAGATAAAGACGCTGCAGACAAAGCCAAAGAGTTCTATGCCACGATCCACAATAAGCCATTCTACGAAACCACTGTTGAGAATGCCGAGTTGATTAAGGTCGCCTACAACACGTTCATCAGTATGAAAGTGTGCTATGTAAATACGCTGATGGAGATCTGTCACAACTCGCCCGGCTGCGATGTCGACTCGGTAACAGGCGCTTTTGCGTTGGCCACCGACAGGCTGTTGAGTACCAAGTATTTGAGAGGTGGAATGGGTGACGGCGGCGGATGTCACCCGCGCGACAACATCGCCTTGTCCTGGCTGGCTCGCGAAATGAATCTGTCGTACGACTGGTTTGAGAACGTGATGCTCTGCAGGGAAAAACAAACCGAATGGTTGGCGGACCTGATTGAAGAGCAGCACTCTCTGCGTGGTTACGAGCACCGGACTGTAGGGATTTACGGACGGTCTTTCAAGGCCGAGACGAATTTGACTGTTGGCAGCCCTGCTACACTTCTCGCCAACATTCTGAAGGAGCGTGGCTTTAACGTTGAGATGTTTGATCCATACATCGACGACGGCCCCTGCCCATTCGTCTCGGCCGGAGTTTATTTCGTTGCGACCAATCACAAACAGTTTGCTGACGAAGGTTGGCAGTTTCCCGCCGGCTCCGTCGTGATCGATCCGTGGCGCTACATTCCAAAACAAGAGGGCGTCGATGTGATTCACGTCGGCGTAGGCAACGGCACTACCGCGGTGCCTATTGGCGTGCCTCAATCTTTGAAAGCCTCGGCGATCCCTGTTGATAACACAATTCTGTCCGAAATGTCCGGAGACTTTGGACAGGCCGCTTCGGGAGACTAGATGCGATGAGGCGAGCGATTAGAACTTCGGTAAGGCTGTGCGCTGAGAGTTTCGACCTCTCTGGGCCCGTGGTGGAAGTCGGATCTTGCTACCCACCCGGATATGAGGGCTTGTGCGATCAGCGCTGTTTTTTCCCAGCGCTGGAATATATTGGTTGCGATATCCGGAAGGGCTTGGGTGTTGATAGCGTTGACGATGCCGAGGCGCTGAGCTTTGCCGACGGAGCCGTCGGGACAATGCTCCTGCTGGAGATTCTTGAGCACCTGCCCCATCCTGAAAAAGCGGTGGCGGAAGCGCACCGTGTGTTACGTGATGAGGGGCTGCTGATGCTGAGCGTTCCCTTTAACTGCTATCTTCACGGATTTCCGTCAGACTATTGGCGTTTTACAGCAAGTGGCGTTCACACCCTGCTAATCTGATTTCCCAGACAAGATGATCTTCGCTCTAGGGCCGGAACTTAAGCCAGCGTTCGTATTTGCCGTCGCTGCCAAAACAACCACACCCTCCTTCGCCGAGGGGAAGCTGCGCTTTCAGGCGAGGGTTTGCGAAACCTTTGCTAAATCTCAGCTTCGAGGGTACATGAGCATTCTGAAGGAGAGAGGTCGGAATTTTTTCGGGGGCCTCATGGGCCGAGCGAAGCTGTCAGCATCCTTCTTCGACGACTCGCGGGCGGGTTTCTACAGCAGCTACGCGCAGAATGAGCATAGGGCACCACATGGAGAAGCATTGCATGATTAGTCGGCGTGACATCACGGTTTTCATTGACCCGGTCTCGAAGCACTTCCTGCGTAACGAACTGTTCAACCCGGACAGTCGCTACAACAATGACAACGCCCACGGCCCATATTTCTACCTCCACGACCTCTTTCGTTCAAAGGGTATCGACGTGCATACGGCTGACTACCTTTTGCGAGGAGAGATAGAAAACAAGGTCAATGTTTATTTTTCCCTGGGCTTCGTCTCCAACTTCAGAGAACTGGCCAAGAGAAACGATGTCATCCTAAGCGGCATCTTTACCTTCGAGGCCCCGATCGTTCAGCCCAGCACTTACCGTGCTTTACGGGATGCGAGTAAGTTATTCAAGCGGATCTATTGTTATACGTCAGGCGACGAGCTGGCCCGTTTCGGTTGCGCAGGGCTCAACTTTAGCAAGTTCCAAATCCCCTATACGGGCGATAACGTGATTGAGAATCTGTGGCTTAAGAAGGACCGGAAGTTCTTGAACCTGCTCAACTGGAACAGACTGTCGCGCAGATCGTGGCACGAGCTCTACACGGAAAGGTTAAGGGCGCTCGACTTTTTTAGCAGGTATGGAGAGATTGATCTTTACGGCATGGGTTGGGACCGTGCGCCGTACGTCGTTGGTGAGACAAGAATGCCCTTTACGTTCACCTGGATCCACCGGTACATACGTGAGCACGTGCCCTTCGTTAGGATGCATCCATATGAAGAGGCCGTTCGGAAAGCCTACCGCGGGGTTGCCAAGTCCAAGTACCAGACGCAGAGCGATTACACATTCACGATCTGTTACGAGAACATGATGCTGCCCGGCTGGCTCAACGAGAATATCTTCGACTGCTTTCTTGTCGGAACAATACCCATCTACCTTGGACCACCTGACGTCACTGACTATGTGCCCGCGGAATGCTTCATCGATAAGCGACAGTTCCCAACCTATCCCGAGCTGCGAGCCTTCCTGAAATCCTTAAGTGAAAAAGAGATTCAGGCCTACCGGGAGAACGCCCGTGATTTCGTCGCTTCGGACATGTATAAGCCGTTTCTGAAGGAGGCCTTCGCCGACCACTTTGTGAGCGCAGTCGAGGAGGATACTGGGGTGAGCCTGCGGGATAGCGAGGTAATGTGCGCGGAATCGAGCGCAGAAACTTCGGCCGTGAGAGTCGCTTTTGAGCAGGCGAGCGAAACTGCTGGCAACCAAAGCAGGAGTCTCTTCTAAGAGAACGGAGAATCACGGAGGCGTACCACCAGCTTCTTACGTGATTGCCTTCAGTGTCGGCCCAGAATAATTTCAGTCAGTGTGAAATACCCCTTACCACTGCCCACCAGTAATTTAAAAAGAAAGGATTGCGTTTATGGAACAAGCTATGACGTTCAATACAAGACCCAAACAGACGAGCAGGTCTCTTAACAGCTAAGACATCTCAAAGTCTTGTACTCTGATAATGGCTTCATCTGGACGTCCTGTTTTCTTCTCTATTCGCTATCTATGGCCATCGGTAGTTCCGTGAAGAGGGGCATGAGACAGCGTGAGTTGCAACACCGCTGCCTGGAATGAATACTATTGCCAGGAACTATGACCAATGGCAGAACCGCGACTGGGAAGACAACGGAGAGGACTGGACATATTCACCTGAGTGGAAACAATCGCTCATCGACGAAGTAATGCTTCATTACATCCAGCCGGGGCGGAGCATTCTCGAGATCGGTTCGGGCTCAGGCAGGTGGACAGAAACACTTCAAAAGATTGCATCACGTCTTACGCTCGTCGACCTTTCGGATCACTGCATTGAATTGTGTAAAAACAAGTTTGGGCAATTCAAGAATGTTGAGTTCTTCGTGAACGATGGATCGAGTCTAAACATGGTCGCAAATGAAACGATCGATTTTATCTGGTCATTCGATGTCTTCGTTCACATCAATTCTGAAGATACCGAAAAATACCTGATGGAGTTTGTTCGAATATTACGGCGAGGGGGTCGAGGGATCATACATCATCCGAGGGAGGGCGTATGACGGCCAAGTTGTTTGCCGCGCTTCTCAAGAAGCAGGGCTTACGCTTATAACCCAATTTGACTCTTGGGGCGGAGATATGCAATTCAATCTCAACCTCCATAACGACATGATTACTGTTTTCCAGAGATAAACCGCAGGAAAGTGTCAACATTGACAGAACGGTGAGTTTTAAGGTGACCGACAAGCCACATTTGCCATTAGTATCGGTCATCGTCACCGTCGACAGTGGGGAGAAGTATCTACGCGAGAGCCTCGACTCGATCCTTGCCCAGATCACCCGTCTTTGGTAGACAGGGTTTACGCCAAAAAGATTTTCTTCGATACCTCCAAGCCGGTTGGCGTCTTCAGCCGTGCGGCAGACCTTTCTTGCGAGAGAGTCTCGAATGGGCTTTGAAAAATCAACGGGATGGCTTAATCCACATTTCCGTGCCTTCGAGCTTTTAGAAACTGGGTCTCTTTTTCCAGCGGGCATTTTTCACACTCGTATTGCCAAGAGATGCTAAAGATTTTTCTCACGATCGGCAGTCTGCAGGTTCTGGCCATCCTGCTAAATCTCGCGAAGTCGAAAACGATCGCCGTGATGCTGGGCCCTGAAGGCGTCGGCCTTATCAGCGTCATCGATCAAGTCGTTCAATCTTCAGCCTACTTTTGCGCTTTAAGCTTGCCCTTCGCGGCCATTAAGTTCCTTTCACGATCGCACAGTGAAGGTGAGGAATCGTTCAAAAGAAGCTACGCGAGTTTTTTCAAGGCGCTCCTGATTCTCTCGGCCTTGGGAACCGTGGTTACCGCCGGCCTCGCACTTTTCTCTAACGGATTGTTGGGTGCCGAGATCACAAAGTACAAAGCACTCCTGGTGTTGGCCCTCCTCGGAATCCCAACCGCCGTGCTGGGCGGCTACTTCATAAACGTATTTGCCGCAGCACAGAGATTCAGAGCGTCGTCCGTGGTCGCCATCGTCACTAATGCGGCGCTGTTGATAGGCGTTTCGATTGGAATCTTTTTCGGAAAAGTTCAGGGCTTTTATGTGGGCACGATAACAGCCGGCGTTGTCGTGACTGGTGGCACTATCATTTACCTTCAGCGAAGCCTTGGCCTATCTCTCGTCAATCGTGCAGGAAGCATATCGAAGGAACTGAAGCGGAGTCCCGACATTGTCTCTTTCTCCTTGATCATGTATGTGGCCACATTTACCTACTCGCTCTCGTTTTTGATAGCGAGGTATTCCGTGCTTCGTAATTTCGGCGAAACGGAAGCGGGTCTGCTGCAGGGCGCAATTGCGGTGGCGATTGCCATGGGGCTGGTGCTGAATCCCGTGAACGGCCTCTACCTGACGCCCTTAATGAATCGCAACATCGGCAAAGATTCCAAGTTTCACGCGGCGGCAGAGTTCCAGAGGAAGCTGATCTTCATCCTGTTTGTGGTGGCGCTGCCGGTAGCTCTGTTCCCCAAACTTCTGCTGGCGATATTGTTGTCGTCAAAGTTTGGGGTGGCGAGCAAATTCGTCTTCCTTTTCGTCGTTTGGCAAAGCGTCGCGCAACTGGCAGGCGTTAACCAAGCTTTATTGATCGGCTTCGACGACCTTAGGGTCTATGCCTTCATTACGTGCCTGGGGTTTGCATCGTTGGCTGTGTTCTCCTGGCTGCTGGTTCCACATCTGGCAATTCTCGGTGTAGCTGTGGCGTTCATCATCTCCGGAGCCGTCATCCTGTTGCTGACGACGGCCAGATTGAGATTCAAGCACGGCTTTTCGTTTCCCTTGAAACTGGTGTCGCTGGTTGGCTATGTACTCGCCGTTATACTTTGCACGGGCTTAGTTGCAAACATGTACGAGGAATGGGACGCAACCGTGGCATCTCTCAAGGTTGTTCTCTACTTTATGTTTCTACTCAGCCTCTTTTTCTTCCTTAGCACGGAGGAGAAGGGGGTGCTCGTGGGTCTTCGAGACCGAGTGCTTTTGCGGAAGTGCGAGCCATGACCGCTATCCCAACATCGCAACAGCAACGCAGTACCGCAGGGGAGCACTCTGTTTGCCTTGAAGGATCGGTCCCTTATTTCGATGTTGTTAGTGCTGACTACTCCCGGCGGTATTTCGAACAATCGCCCGGTGGATATGCCTTTCGCGTGCGCAAGCAAAGGGTTTTAGAAATGTTGGATAGAAGGGGAGGCAAGGTTCTGGATGTTGGTTGTGGCCCTGGGATCATGGTTCGGGACCTAATCAATTTAGGATATGAGTTCTGGGGCATCGACGCTTCTTCACGCATGATAGATGAGTGCCATAATAACTTTGAGGAGATAAACCAAGCCCATTTCTTGGTAGGGAATGCCACCCGCATAGACTTTCCCGACCAATACTTTGACACAGTGATCTGTACGGGAGTCATCGATCACATCCAGGCTTATGAATTGGCGCTCAAAGAGATGCTTAGAGTTCTAAAAAAAGATGGATCGCTTTTGATCGCGTTTCCCAATCTGCATAGCCCGTCTGCGGCATGGCGGAACTTCGTTTTTTATCCGATAGTTCGTCTCCTCAGACCTGTATATTACCGCCTTCTCGGACGTCCACAACCACCTGCGCTGGCTTCAGTCGCCAAGCTATATTCGGAAAAGAACGCAATAAGATTGCTTAAAAAATATAACGGCGAGGTTACGAATGTGGCTTACTACAATTTCAACCAGCTCCTATCGCCCCTTGATGAAGTATTCCCAAATTCCGCCATATGGTTCGCTGAGAGGCTGGAGCCGCGCCGTTCAGGGAGGTCGAGATGGCTCGGAGCCGGGTTTATTTTGAGGGCGAGAAAGGCATAGAGAAGGGTGTAGTTTGTCGCAAGGCTCTTGCAAAGTTCTAGTGCTATCACGGAGTTATCCGAATAGAGTGTTGGAGCGATTGGGCCTTTGGGTCAAGCGCCTGGTAGTTCATTGCGCTGAGGCGAATGAGATAAAGGTCATTTCGCCAAGTCCATACTGTCCGCCTCTTTATGGTTTTTCAGAATACACCCGGTTTCGACGTCTTGCGCGCCATGACTCTGAAAACGGCGTCGAGGTCTTTTATCCAAGGTTTATAGTAGGACCGGGACGCTCGCTTTATTACACTGAAGCCATTTCATATTACCTGGGAATACGTCGTCAGGCAGATGCCCTGAAGAAGAGTTTTGATTTCAATATCATTCATGCCCATTTCACATATCCGGATGGCGTGGCTGCCGCATTACTTGGCCAACGTTATGGCGTGCCGGTAGTTACTACCGAGCATGCGCCATGGCATCCTAACTGGATGGATAAATCAGCAATAGTGCGCCGTCAAGCAGTGTGGGCAGCCCGCGCGAGCACGTTTCAAATCGCTGTCAGCAGGTCAGTGCGAGATACCATCGTCCATTTTACCGGCGAGCCAGAAAAGGTTCGCGTTATTCCTTGCGGGGTTGACGGGGCTGCCTTTACTTCATTAAACAATGGGAAGAGACCTGACCCCAATCAGATTCTCTATGTGGGCTTTATTAATTTCAATAAGGGCATAGATACCCTCCTCAAAGCAATGCTTCAGGTTACTGATCACCAGCCGGAAGCAAAACTTGTAATAGTAGGCGGAAGCTTTTTTCATAACACGAGACTTCAAGAACAGCGTCTTCGCTGTATGGCCCACGACCTTGGCCTGGACAACCACGTTGAGTTTGTTGGACCCCAGTCGCCAGACGAAGTGGCGCGTTACATGAGAGAGAGTGCGTTGCTTGTGCTCCCGAGCCATGCTGAGAGCTTCGGAACGGTATTAGTCGAAGCGCTTGCCTCTGGGACGCCAGTAGTGGCGACAAGATGTGGGGGACCGGAAGATATAGTTAATGAAAGAGTCGGTCTTTTAATTCCCAAAGGGAATGTAGATGCGTTGGCATCGGCAATTGACCGGGTCCTGAGGCGGCGGGCTGAGTATGATCCGGCGACGCTTCGCTCTTATGCCCTAGCCAACTTCTCATGGGAGCGAGTCGCCCACCGAGTCACAGATCTTTATGCTGAGGCGATTGGTCGTTTTCAAGCCGGGAAGAAGGGCGCAATGAGCCTGGCGATCAATGACCAACCATAGAGTACTGAGTGCGACATTTGGCAACGCTGCTCAATAAATGAAACATGGGTGATAGTTTGATTAATCCGCCGCTGGTATCAATCATCGTTCCCGTATTCAACGGCGAACGGTATCTGCGCGAGAGCCTTGACTCCATCGTTGCTCAGTCCTATCCGTACATGGAAGTGCTGGTGATGGATGATGCCTCAATCGACAGCACTCCGGATATTATTGCGTCTTATGGTGGCAAAGTCCGTTATTTCCGACAGCCACAAAACCGAGGAATTTACGGGAATATGAACGACGGTATTGCGATGGCGAGGGGAGAGTTTATCGCCATTTATCATTCCGATGACGTGTATGACTCGCGTATCGTCGAGCGCGAGGTGGAATTCCTTCAACGCTACCCTGAGGCTGGCGCAGTCTTCTGCCAAGATATCTTCATCGATCCTGAGGGTTGCGAGCGCGGGCGACTTGAGCTTTCGCCGGAAGTGCGTGGCGGAAGGCCTCTTGATTTTCGGGTGATCTTTAACGCTCTCCTCATGTACAAGAACCGGTTTCTTTGCTGTCCCAGTTGTATGGTTCGAGCATCGGTCCACAAAGACGTAGGAAATTACCGCGACGAGCAATTCCTCAACACGTCGGACCTGGAGATGTACTTGCGTATATCTCGGAAGTATTCGATAGGAATCCTGGAAGAGTATCTCTTCCGCTATCGCTGGGGGCACGGAAACTCGGGTCAAAGATACCGCCACCTGCGCACTGCTCCTGAACGCTATTTCAAGATCATGGACCTGTACCTGGAGCAGGGGGGATACTCTGCGGCAATGCCCAAGGCTCTGGCCGCCTACGAAGCGCATCGAGCGGAAGATAATCTAATGCGTGTGGTCAATCATTACATTCTCGGCCAGTGCAAGGAGACGAGGGAAGTTCTCGGTCTCGTGCGAATGCGCCGACTCCTCGCTAGCGGCAGAATCCAGAGGGGCCGGTTGCTAGTTTTATTCCTTCTTTTGCATTGTCTTGCCCGCCTGCCGATAATTCCTTTTCTGGCAAATTTGTTCTATCGACGCTGGCAGACCAAACTGGAACCGAAACAGCACTTCAGCATGTCCACCGTGATCGCTAAAGTGCCCAGCTAAACAAAACAAGTCGCGAAGGATTACAACTATGATCTGTGACGTTAAGTAAACGGTGTACGGGGCTAATGGCGGTTGTCTCAGGATCCATGCATGTTAGTCTCGCAGGCCGAAGGCGGTGCTGGCCTCGCCAAGCCCCGAGCTTAACGGACTACGAAGCGCATCGTGCCGAGGTAGGTTGATGCGTAGGGTCAACCTCTACATTCTGGGTCAGCAGCGTGAGGCCAGAAACGTCCTCAATACGGTGAGTGCCGGCCGAATCATTGCGAGCGACAAAGTGCTGCGAGGACGTCTGCTCGTTTTGTTATTTCTTTTACGCTCACTTGTGCGTCTCTTTAGAATTTCCTTTGTGGCTAATTTGTTTTTGCGTCGCTGGCACATAAAGCATGAATTGAAGAGTCCCGTTACCCTCAGGTCGCTGTTCGCCAATATTGCTATCAAGTTTCAACCAAGGCGTCAGGAGTACCAACGCTGATGTGCGGTATGGCGGAGCAGTCGGTTAAGACGGTTCATAATCTTAAGGTGCAACGACGGAAACATAGTTGGATAGCATTATTAACCCTTCTTCTGCTTATCCTTGCGTTAGTACCAATAGGGTTGACGCGGCAAAATTCTTTTACTTCGTATCTTGATCTCGAATATGCCAACGTAAATAACACGTCTTTGAGACTAGATCTTTATGTACCCGACGGTGGTGGGCCATTCCCCGTCGTGATCTGGATACACGGCGGCGGTTGGCAAACTGGAGATAAGAGCGATCCCACTCCCGCTATCCGGGAAGTGAATCGCGGTTACGCAGTCGTGAGTATTAACTACCGGCTGCAGATCCTGCATCCCGCTCCGTTGGATCCCAATCTTGTGTTTCCCGTGCAGATCAAAGACTGCAAGGCCGCTGTGCGCTGGCTCCGGGCTAATGCCAGTTTTTACAACTTAGACCCCAACCGGATCGGAGCGTGGGGCGAATCAGCGGGTGGGCATCTTGCTTCGTTACTGGGAACCTCGGGCGGCGTTGCGGACCTGGAGGACCTGAGTGAAGGAAACGCGGGCTTTTCCAGTCGCGTCACCTCAGTGGTTGATTGGTATGGACCAACAGACTTCCTGCAAATGGATGCTCAGACCGCGCCTGAATGTCCTCCGCTCTGTCATAGCTGCCCGGACTCTCCAGAGTCATATTTGATTGGATGTGCCATTCAGACTTGCCCGGCTTTAACTCAGCGAGCAAATCCGATCAGCTATGTCACGGCAGATGATGCTGCCTTTCTGATCATGCACGGAACGGAGGACTGTATTGTACCGCCGGGTCAAAGCCAATTGCTTTACGATGCACTACAAGGCAGAGGTCTGGACGTCGCAATCAACTTCGTTCAGGGTGCCGGACACGGAGGGCCGGAATTTGCAGATCCCGTTTTATTGGCCCAGGTGGACGCTTTCTTTGACCGAACCTTGGGCGGTGGATCGCCAACACCAACACCAACACCCTCGCCTGACGCGATTGGCCTTACCCCCTCGAGTTTGAATCTTACAACTGAGTCAGAGGTTGATTTGGCTAACCTGACAATTGACGTAACGTCATCATCGTCCTGGACAGCGAGCACGAGTACGTCGTGGCTTAAGCTGCATTGCGCAGCAGGTAATTGCGGTGGCTCGTTCTTTGTCTTGGAGATCATTACCAGCGGTTTGACAGCCGGCACCTATTCTGGAAGCGTGGAGGTTACCTCAGGCACCAGCACAGCGGAGTTGCCGGTGACGCTGACAATAACGCCGACACCGAGACCGACACCGACACCGAAACCGAGACCGACACCGAGACCGAGACTGATAGCGACAACAACTCCTGTCCGGATTGTGCTGACGCCGTCTAGTTTGAATCTTACAACTACGTCAAGGGTTGATCCGGCTAACCCTACGATTGACGTAAGCATCATCGACGTGGACAGCGGGCAGGAGAATTCAGTGATCTCGGAGGCGTGTTCAGCCTAATGTGCGGCATCGTCGGAGCTTTATCACCCGCCCCGATTAAGCGGGAGCTCGTCGAAAAGATGCGGGACCGGCTCGAGCATCGCGGGCCGGACCATGCGGGAATCTGGGTCTCCCCCGACGAACGTGTGTGTTTAGGCCACCGCCGCCTGGCGATTGTCGATCTCAGCCCGGAAGCCAACCAACCGTTCATCTCCTATGATGGCAGACTCGTCGCCACCTTCAACGGTGAAATCTATAACTTCAGGAAACTGCGCGCAGAACTCTCCGCGCGAGGTGTGCCGTTCCACACCGAATCGGACACTGAAGTTCTAGTCGAGGCGTATCGCCTGTGGGGCGAGCGTTGTTCTGAGCATCTGTCAGGCATGTTTGCCTTCGCGATCTGGGACAGTGTTGAGCGACGGCTCTTCTGCGCTCGCGATCGCGCAGGCGAGAAACCCTTCTATTACACGACGGTCGGCGGAAGTTTTATCTTCGCCTCAGAGCTGAAAGCCCTACTACCCTGGCCCGGCTTCCGTCGCGAGCTGGACTATGCAGCTCTCATTGATTTCCTTTCGTTCGGTTTCGTCACCGAACCGAAAAGCATCTGGGCCGGCTGCCGAAAGCTCTCGCCGGGACACTCGATGTCTGTCGACGTGAGACCCGATGGCTTTCTCACCGTAGGAGAGCCAGGCGGTTACTGGGAGTGGGATTTCGACCCGGACTACTCGGTCTCCGACTGGGGTCCGCGCATTCGAGAGACCCTCCAGTCGGCCAGCAAAGAGATGGCCTTCGCCGACGTCCCCGTGGGCACGTTTCTGAGCGGTGGGGTCGATTCGTCTTCAGTCACCGCTGCTCTAAGCAAAGCCGGCTGCTCCGTCCAGACCTTCACAGTCGGCTTTGAGGAGCAGGAATTTGACGAGCGGCCCTGGGCGCGTCAGGTCGCTGAACTCTACGGGACGACTCATTCTGAAAGAAGCGTCCGCGCCACTGACTTGGCCGCTGATTTTCAGCGGATGCTTTGGCACTATGACGAGCCTTTTAACGACTACTCTTATCTGCCGACCTACCATGTCTGCCGCGAAGCGCGCAAGTCGATCACCGTTGCTCTCTCGGGCGATGGTGGCGATGAGATGTTCGCCGGCTATCGCAAATATCAGCGGCTGGGGCTCCGCAAGGATGTGGGATGGCTGATTCCACGATCTCTCTCTCCGACGCTGGTGGCCGGGTTGAATGCGTTGTTCCCTGACACCAGCCGTTTCCGGCGCACGTTGCTTCATTACGCAGCGGACGCGCCCGAGTTGATGCTCGACACTTTCACCACGGGACTCTCCTTACCCTCGTTGCGCGCTGCAGCCCGCGGACCGCTTGCGGAAGCTCTGCGTCACTACTCGCCGATGGATGTCATCTCCCCGCTGCTTAGTAAGGTCCCTCCTGAAGAGGTGGGGCTGGTGAACTCCATGCGCTTCCTTGATCTAAAACTAACACTGGCCGGTGACATCCTGGTCAAAGTTGATCGGGCAAGCATGGCGGTCTCGCTCGAAGTGCGCCCGGTCTATCTGCACAGAGACATGCTCTCACTTGCCGCGAAGATTCCGCCGGGTTTGCTCGCCGACAGGGGACACTCGAAGGAAGTACTCAAGCGCGCGTTGAAACCTTGGCTGCCAGACTCGATCCTGTACCGGAAGAAGATGGGATTCGCAATGCCTTTGAGGGACTGGTTTAGAGGTAGTCTGCAACATCTGTTCTCGGAGACTCAGAGCGGCAATCCCCTGGATGAATTTTTGGACCCGAAACTTCTCGAGCGGATGACCGAGCAGCATCTTTCCGGAGCCACCGATCTAACCTACATCCTGCACAGCCTCTTTTTCATGAAGAACTGGGTTCTCAAGTGGACCTAAGTCCTCTGTTTTTTGGAAAGCAATGATTCTTGGGGTCAACGGTATACGCTTGGTCGGGAAGCGGTCTGGTGTGGGAAGGTGCATTGAAGCTCTGCTGCGCAGCATGGGGGAATTGGACCATCCGTTTAGTGAAATACGAGTTTATACACCTGAACCGCTCGGCAGCGATGTGTACTTACCTGCGTGCGCAACAAATGTAGTATTGCGGTCGTCGCTCCCCCTCAGCATGTGGGAGCAATTCGTCTTGTTGAAGGCCCACGGCAATAAAGATCTTCTATTGTGTCCAAGCTACGTGATTCCCCTCTTGGCGCGGTGTCCGACGTTTCTCATCCATCACGGCTCCTACGAAGGTTACCCCCAGGCCTTCAGTTGGTGGAAGCTGAACAAAGCGCGAGCCATCTATAACTTGAGCGCCAGGAAGGCGAGCGCTGTTTCCACGGTTAGCGAATACAGCAAAAAGGATATGGTCCGTTTCTACGGCATGCGGCCAGGGAATATTCACGTCGTCCCTGAGGGGGTCGACACAGGGCGGTTTCGTCCGATTAACGATCGGGAACGGTTGGTGAAATGGCGAACGGACGCATTCGGCTCCGATTTACCTTTCATAGTTTATGTGGGCAAGCCTACTGAGAGACGCAATCTATCGTCTCTCATTCACGCTTTTGGTGAGCTGAAGAAGGCCTCGGGGATCCCTCATAAACTTCTCATCGCCGGCGCCGATCTTCCTGGTACATCGCCCTTCCGTAAGATCATTAAGGAGGAAGGACTGAGCAACGAAGTGTTCGTTCGTGGATACGTGGACCATGAGGAGATGCCTGTGGTTTATAACGCGGCAGACCTTCTGGTTTACCCATCTTCCTATGAGGGCTTTGGGATGCCGGTACTGGAAGCTATGGCCTGCGGGACGCCGGTCATCACACTCAACAATACCGCTTTTCCGGAATTCGCCGGCGGAGTAGCCCACCTGCTCAATGATGCACGCGTGGAAACACTTAAGGCCGGCATCAAGCACGTGCTTGGCGATCGAGCGCTACGCATGCGGATGGCAGGAGAAGGACCGAGGCGCGGTGCCGCTTATGATTGGCGCTCAATAACCCAGCGTTACTTGGATTTGATGATTCCTCTCGCACCCCGGGAAGGAAGGCGCGATTACTCGTTCGGGAAAGTAAACGCTGTAGCGGAGAGTGGTTCAAAATGAACGATGAAAAGCCCAACAAGCTTCTTCTGAAGTTGGACGGTCCAAATAGGACTAGCCTTACGATTCTGAACGGTGGCGTGTTCGCCACCGCGGTAGCTATATTTGTCATCTGCCGATTCTGGGACCTTACGAGGTTTTCGTTGTGGACGGATGAAATCTTCGGTCTGAAAGCGGCTCGTTTGGGGTGGTCCGACTTGTTTCAAACCCTCATTCTTGACAAAGTCCACCCTCCGTTGTTCTACGTCATACTCAAGTTCTGGATTGCAATTGGCGGACAATCATTATTGTGGGTTAAATTACTGCCTGCCGTGATTGCGATCGCCACGATTGTTCCCTTTTACTTCCTGTGCAAAGAAATAAACTTACCCATCCAGGCGATGAATGTCGCGCTGATATTGATGGCGGTAAACACCTATCTCATTCACTACTCCCAAGAGTTACGAATGTATAGCTTGTTGCTTTCGTTCACGGTCAGTTCTTTTTGGCTGTTTGCGCGCTTCATCAATCGCGACGTGAGTGTCTTGAGAGATCTGCTTTTCTTATTCATAAACAATCTATTGTTGGTTTATACGCATTATTTTGGGTGGCTGGTGGTCGGCGTTGAAGTCTGCTTTCTGATCTGGTGGAATCGCCGCAAGTTTTTATTGTTTTCCGCTTCAGTCGTTTCGCTCGGTCTTTGTTTTAGTCCCTGGGCTTACCTGGTAGTTCGAGCTATCTGGATGGGACAAGGTCCTATAACCGGTCTCGATTGGATCAAACCGCCGCATCCAACAAGTGTTAATGCGTATTTTGCGAATCTTGGCGGTCCACTGGCTTTCTCCGGAAGCACGTATTTGCGAATGCTGCTTTTCGGCGCTCCTGTGCTGTTTTGGTTTTGGCAGATCGTCAGAACAAAACAAACGGGCCGCCCGAGTGATAAGACTCTATTTTTTTGGTTGCTCACTTCGCTAGCAATGCCGCTAGCTCTTGTTTACGCGGTTAGCACTTTGAGCCCTAAATCGATCTGGCATCAACGTCAGCTTATGATTCTAGTGGTGCCTTTCCTCCTTCTCGTAGTAATTGCGTTGTTCAAACTCCAACCTCGTTGGCTGAAAACAAGCGCACTCATCCTGGTCGTAGCATGGTCAGCGGCAGCTGGCTTCAAGCAGGTAGCTCAAAGTGAAGAACTAACTAGAATTCCCTGGCAAAGCATGCTTGTGGAAATGACTCACGCCGAACCCCCCGATGCTGAGGGCATCAAGGTTTATCAATTTGAAAGAAACCTGAACAGACCCATAGCTTTCTATTTGGCCGAGTCTCATGAGCGCCGCTTCGAAACAATTCTCGTTGCCGACGTTAGAGCAGTTGAGGGCAGCCATTTCTGGATAGCGTTCCGCGAAAGCAGAGAGCTTAAGAGAGGTTTTCCACCACTGCACATATTGAATAAGAAAGGCTATCGAGTCGGCGAAGGTATTGTGACGGGTGACGCAGGGCGGCGGGTTTGTTTGTTGCCAGTTTGGCAACAAACTGTCGGTGGTATTGCACAAAGATGATCGTCGTCTGGAGATTAATGATATGTCACAGGTAAGTGCCGCTTCTCAGACATTCAAAGTCAAAGACGCCGCCAGCTACGATCCCCTTGCGCTCGAGTTCCAACGCTTCACGGAACAGTTGACCGGACCACTCGCTGCGCGAATGGTCGCACTGGCACATTTGACGACAGGTGACAGTGTGCTCGACGTGGGTACAGGAACCGGCATCGTCGCACTAAAAGCAGCGAGAAAACTTGGTCCTGAGGGAAAGGTTCTGGGCATTGATCTTTCCGAGGGAATGATGTCAGTAGCACGCGACCGGTCGCGAGAGTCAGGGCACAGCGCGCATGTAGAATTCCGAAAGATGGATGCAGAGTCTTTAAGTCTGCCCGATCGATCTTTCGATGTTGTCACCTCTCTGTTCGCACTGCTGCACTTCCCTGATCCGCTCGTAGCTTTGAGAGAGATGTTCAGGGTGTTACGTCCTGACGGACGATTAATCGTAGCGGTGGGTAGTGGCCCGCAGAGATTTTCTTTACCCGGGGTGGTCGAGGGCCTCAGGCGAGTGCGCAGCATGAGCCTCGAACGACGAGGCCTGAGGTTGACCGCCCCCGGCTTTCTCGACGGTCTAGTAAACACGCATCTGCCTCAACCGGCCGAGGCAGAGGAGTCGTCGCTGGCTGCACACAGCAAAAATCGGGCGACGACGATCCCCCGTCTGGTCCAAGACGCCGGCTTCGCAGATATCAAAACCGACTGGCAGGGACACCAGGCTGTGATCGATTCTCCCGAAGACTTCTGGGAGATGCAGCGCACGTTCTCGAGCATCGCGCGCAAGCGACTCTCCCGAGCGCCTTCGGAGAAATCCGAGGAAGTGCGCCGCGAATTCCTCAACCGGTGTCAGGCCGTACAGGCAGTCGGTGGCGAGCTCGTTTACCCGTTCGCGGCATTCTTCGTCAGCGCTCGACGACCACGCAGTTAGCTACGCACTCCAGACAATTCATTGGCGAACCAAACAAACAAATGAAACGAGTTGCCATCATCGGACTCGGAGCGGTGACGCAGAACATTCACCTTCCCGCATACTCACGGCTGAAGAATAGAGTGAGCATAGTGGCGGGCTGCGACACGGACCCCGAGGCCAGAAGACGCGCGAGAGAAAGCTGGAAACTTGAGGAGGTATTCGACGACCCGCGAAGGATGATTGAGGCCACCTCGCCGGACATAGTCTCTGTTTGCACTCCCCCTTTCCTTCATCACGAGCAGACGCTTTTAGCACTGCAGCATGGTTGCCATGTCTTCTGCGAGAAGCCGATGGCCGAGAGTCTGATTCAAGCTGACGAGATGGTCAGCGCCTCAGAGGCTGCCGGCCGTTACGTGGTGGTTAATACGCAGTTCCCGTACATGAACATACATGCGGCCGCGAAAGAGATCATTGGGTCACCCGATTTCGGGAAGCTACTGTTTCTACAGGCATGGCAGACATTTCGTCCGACCGATCACACCGAAGCAGGCTGGCGTGGCGAACTAGAGCGTAGGCTGTGCTTTGAATTTGGTGTGCACGTTTTTGAGTTGATACGCTATTTTTTCGACGACACTCCGGCGAAAGTGTGGGCACACATGCCGCGCCCGACAGCCAAACTAAAATCAGACGCTGTGAATATAATTTCCGTTGAGTTTGCCGACGGTCGTGCTGCCACAGTTATTCTCAACAGGCTCAGCAAAGGTCCGGAGCGCTACCTGGATATGCGCCTGGACGGGGAAGTTGCTTCGGTTCATACATCGATCGGAGGCCGCGCACAGATCACTGCCGGCATTCACGCTCGTGAAAAGCGACCGTTTTTCCGTCTCGGGTTCGCGCAGGGAGGCAGAGCAACCCTGCAAAACGGCAACCGCGAACGAGTGTTAGCTAGAGACGGAATCAATCCGTTTGCTACCGCGACCGCACGGCACTTTGCGAACTTCCTCGACGCTCTCCTTAATGGCGGCAAGCCTCCAGGCACCGCACAGGACAACCGAAACACTCTGGCCATGGTTTTTGCGGCCTACGACTCCGCGCAATCGGGCCGGCCTGTGCAACTATCAAACTATATTGAGGGCCCCGCGGAACGTGTGGTGGCTTTCGCGTAAGATTCCCTGGCCCGGCAAATCATCAACCTGAAAGCTCGTTGCTTCACACCCAATACCCAATCGTGAGTACGCTTACCGACGTCAATATCGCGCTTGAACGCGCAAGTTCCGGGACGGCCATGCGGAAGAAGGTTGGTCCAGTTCGTGCGGGACTCGTCGGAGCGGGACTAATGGGACGCTGGCACGCACACGCCATTTGCAAAGCAGGCGCAAGTCTGGTCGGTGTGACTGACCTGGACCAATCAGCGGCCGCTCGCCTTGCGTCCCGCTACACAGACTCACGGGCTTTTTCGTCGGTGGAATCATTACTCGCTGAGGGAAACCTCGAAGTGCTGCACGTTTGCTCTCCTCTCGGCTCGCACAAACAACTGGCAGAACTCGCTATCGAAGCCGGAATCCACCTAATCATCGAGAAGCCGCTAACAGCGACGGCAGCAGACACCGAGGCCCTTTTCGCACGAGCCGCAGAACAAGATCTGATCGTGTGTCCCGTGCACCAGTTCATATTCCAGGATGGCGTGGCCAAGGCCGCTCGGCTGCTGCCGACAATTGGGAGAGTCATTGATGTCAGCGCAACCGTCGTGTCCGCCGGAGGCGACGGGCTCGCAGCCGACGAGCAAAGTGAGTTCATCGCTGACATTCTTCCGCATCCTTTGTCGCTGGTGCGGTTCCTCGCACCCAAGACCTACGGTAGCGTGCGCTGGTCAGTTGTCAGCGCAGGATCCGGCGAACTGCGCGTGATTGGTACCTCTGCTGAAGACATCACGTTGTCGATCTTCATCAGTCTAAAAGCGCGTCCTCCGGCCAACACGATAAGGATTAGCGGAACAAACGGGACGATCCATCTGAACTTATTCCATGGCTACGCTGTCACGGAATCGGGAGGAGCGACGCGGCTAAGGAAACTGACTCGCCCTTTCGAGTACTCGCTCAAAAACTTGTCAGCAGCGACGTTCAACCTGGGCCGTCGCGCTATTCGTGGCGAGCCCGCATACCCCGGCTTGCTACGTTTGGTGAACTGCTTTTACCAGGCGGTGCGAGGTATCGCAGCGCCACCCATCTCGATGCAAGACACGATTGCAGTCGCGCAAACGCGGGACCTGCTAATCGCGAAGGCCAGCCAACTAGCTGCGCGTGCGATTGACCGATGACTGACACCAGAACATTTGCGCGTACGAAGGCTTCGCTCTCTGTGGTAGTGGGTTCGCGCGATGCCCGCGAAAGTGTGGCGCGGTGCCTGGACGAGCTGCAAAGCCAACTCAATGGTCGGGCGGTTGAAGTCATCGTGGTAGACAACTCTGTCGACGGCACTGCAGAGATCGTCGCAAGCCAGTTTCCGCACGTGAAGCTGTTGCGCTGCTCGCGACAAATGCTCATGCCTGAGCTGTGGGAAGCGGGCATCCGGCAAAGCTCGGGTGAAGTCGTGGCGCTCATTACGTCACACTTCGTGCCGGCGCAAGATTGGGTGGAAAAGATACTGGAAGCGCATGCCAGTCCCGCGACAGGAATCGGCGGGGCGATTGAAAACGATCCTTCCGGGGGAATCATTTCGTGGGCAGTCTACTTCTGTCGTTACAGCTCATACATGCTTCCCTTCAAAAAGGGTGCGGTCGAAGACTTCGCCGGCGATAATGCTTCCTACAAGCGCTGGGCCCTCGATCGTTGTACGGAGTCCAGGCGCAACGGCTTCTGGGAGTCTTTCGTCCACGCTGAGCTGCGATCAGCTGGATTACCGCTCGTGCGGGTTCCAAGCATTGTCGTCTTCCACCAGAAGTCTTTCACGCTGATGGGATTTACGACCCAGCGTTTTTGGCACGGCCGACAATACGGAGCAATGCGCATCTCACAGCTTCCCAGTTTGCGCCGCTTCCTTTACGCAGCACTGGCGCCTGGTATTCCAGTCATCTCTTTCTTTCGCATTACCCGGAGGGTAGTCGAACGAAGGAGGAATCTTGGGCGCTACCTTCTTTCATTGCCCGCACTGATGTTGTTCATTCTGAGCTGGTCTGGCGGCGAGCTAAGTGGGTATGTCTGGCCATCTGCCCATGCAAAGTGAAGTGCACGAAACTCTCCGCCACGCCGGATTGCAGCTCTCAGTAATAATAGCCGACAGCGGAGTTAGCACGCAGATCGAACGGTGCCTTCGAACACTTGTGACTCAAGCGCGCGTCGTACAAGCCGAAATCATCGTCGTTCACCGCACTCAAGATACCTTGATGACGATGGTTAAGGCCGCTTACCCGGAAGTCACTTTTGTTGGCCCATCCAAGCAAGCGAATTTGCCCGCACTGTTGGGCGAAGGGATAGCGCGCTCTTCAGGTCAAATTATCGCCATCACCGACACGTCGTGCGTGATTGATGACCACTGGCTTACTTCAATCGTGGAGGCCCATCGTTCCGAATGTCCCGTGGTCGGGGGCGCCGTCGAGCCCGCAAGCTTCGGAAAGCTTTTGGATTGGGCGGCCTACTTCTGTGACTATGGCCAGTTCATGCGTCCGTTCCGTGAAGGACCAGCAGCCGAAATGCCAGGAAACAATCTTTCGTTCAAGCGCTGGGCGCTCGGCCGATGTAACCCTGACGGCGCGGACGTGGCTATGAACTTCTGGAAGTCGCAGTGGTGTAGTGGTCTGAGGCAGAAGGGTTTCGAGTTGCTGCTCACACCGACAGTCGTCCTGCGTACAGAGCGCACGCACCGCTTGCTGCCTTTCTTGCGGCGAAGATTCCACCACGGTCGATGTTTTGCGGGAATGCGACTCGCACAGACTACTTCGAGGCGTCGAGCATTCTACGTGATGGGTTCGGCGGTTCTGCCTTTCCTGTTCCTGGCGCGGCTAGTGCAAAGAATCACGCCTAAGCGGAGACACATGCGGAAGTTCATTCTCGCCTTTCCTCTGATCGCCGTCGCCGTCACCTGTTGGTCGGCGGGAGAATTCTACGGATACCTGCGCGGCCCCGGCCACAGCTGCGCCCAAGTCTACTGACGCCCCGTACAAAGTCGCGACTGATGAGCAAGATTTCTGTTGTAATCCCTTCTGTGTCGGGCCTGCCCGTGATCGCCGAATGTTTGGACGCGCTGGCGCGTCAGCGCGGTGGGGTTGAGGCGGAAGTCATTGTCGTCGACCGTTGCCGAAACGGCACCGCCACAATGATCGCTGAGCGCTTCCCCTGGGTCGATCTCCTTACGCGTGACGAACAACAAGGCATACCGCAACTTCGCGCTGCCGGAATCGAGCGGGCCACGGGCGAGATCGTTGTCATTACAGAAGACCATTGCATCGCGCCAGACAATTGGTTTGAGGAAATCCTTAAGGCCCATGACTCGGGCTATATGGTAGTTGGAGGTGCCGTTGAAAATGGTAGCGTGCGCCGCATCACTGATTGGGCGAGCTTTTTTTGCGAGTACAGTCAAGTGATGCCACCGGTTCCGTCCGGAGAGGTGAAAAACATTCCTGGCAACAACGCATCGTACTCTCGGGAAGTGCTGCTGGGTGTGGCTGAAGACGTCAAACAGAATTGCTGGGAGTATTACCTTCACGAAGATTTGCGCAGTAGAGGATTCAGGTTTCTCTCCTCGCCAGGCATCATTGTGACTCACAAGAAAGAATTCGGGATCTTATTCTTCCTCGCTCAAAAATTTCACTATTCACGATCGTTTGCCGCGATGCGAATTACGCAGCTCACCGGATCGGGACGCCTTCTTTACATTTGCGCTACCCCGGTGCTGCCGCTGCTCCTTCTATGGCGCGTGTGCCGAGAGGTAATGCGAAGAAAGAAACATTACAAGGAACTGATTCTCTCGCTTCCGCTCTTGTCGCTCTTCGGTGTCAGTTACGCGTGTGGAGAACTTGCAGGTTACCTGTTCGGCCAGGGACGTAGCCTGGCAAAAGTAGAATGATGTCCGGGCAATCCACTGAACCAGAGCTTTCGGTCGTCGTCGCGGCTTGGAACGACGCTGCATCGCTGTGCGCATGCCTCGCGTCGCTCAGCCGATATCTGGACGACGCGGAAACAGAGGTAATTGTGGCGTCCAACTTCGGCGCCGCAGAGGCCGATGCTGTAAGGCAGTCCTTCCCAAACGTCGCTTACATCTGGCGGCCAGAGTCCACCACCGTACCAGAGCTTCGCGCTGCAGGCCTTGCCGTGACACGCGGCCGTGTGGTCGCCCTCATCGAAGACCATTGCGCACTGGATGAGAATTGGCGTGACGAGATCGTAAAAGCCCATGAGCAACAGTCCCACGCATCGATAGGCGGCGCGGTTGAGAATGCTAGTCGGGATGGCCTGCTTAGCTGGGCCGTCTATTTCTACGACTATGGCCGTTACATGCTGCCTTGCCGCGAAGGGATCGTTCCCGCGCTTTCTGGCCTCAATGTTTCATATAAGAGATCGGCTCTGGACGGAGTGAAGGACAGTTTCCGCGATGGCTTTTTCGAAACTTTCGTAAACGAACGACTGAAGCGTCAGGGCCACCTTCTATACTTGAGACCCTCTGCCGTCGTTTATCACCGAAAGAGTTATCGGATGGGCCATGCTCTCACGCAGTCTTACCATCTGGCGCGCTCCTTCGGAGCGCGCCGGGTTGTAGGCTTCACACTCCCACGCCGCGCAGTCTTCGCGATTGCAGCTCTCCTGCTGCCGATCTTGCTTCCGATGCGAATTGTTCTGACCGTTGCGAGCAAGGGACGGCACTTGAGGAAACTCTTGCTGTCACTGCCGCACCTGGTGACGTTGATGGCGAGCTGGTCGCTCGGGGAGTTTTGCGGCTATCTCGCGGGCGAGGGTACAAGCGGAGCGAGTTGGAGATAATGAGGCCGTGGAAAAGATGAGAATTGGCGTAGACGCCTGTTGTTGGTCAAACCGCAGAGGTTTTGGCCGCTTCACCAGAGAGCTGCTAACGGCTATTGCGGCAGTCGATCGCACCAATGAATACCTCTTTTTCACTGACCAGGCGACTGCCCTACATGACGGATTCCCGCCCAGCGCGCAGAAGATCATAGTCTCAACTGAGATACAACCGACTGAAGCCGCCTCGGCCAGCGGGCGTCGCTCTCTCAGGGACTTGTGGGCCATGAGCCGCCAGGTGATGAGACATCGCGTGGATCTTTTCTTCTTCCCAGCTGTCTATTCTTACTTCCCGATAATCAATCGCACAAAGGTGATTGTGACCCTCCACGACGTCATTGCAGATCACCATCCCGCGCTTGTTTTCCCGAGTAAAAAACTTCAACTCTTCTGGAAACTGAAGCAGAGTCTGGCCATTAAGCAGTCAGACTTGATACTAACCGTCTCGGAAAACTCCAAGCAGGAGATCGTCGACTATTTCGGCATCCCCTCTTCGCGCGTGCGCGTTATCACCGAAGCCGCGCGCGCAGTCTTTAAGCCAATGTCCGTGACGGAGGAAACGGCGGCGGTTCTCGCACGCCACGGACTTGATCGCCGGGTTAAATTCCTTCTCTATGTAGGAGGCATCAGCCCGCACAAGAACCTGAAGACACTTGTCGACGCCTTCCGGGAATTGACACTCGAGACGGATCTTGCCGACCTCAAACTCGTTTTGGTGGGCGATTGCAACGGTGACTCCTTCTACTCCGACTACTCTTCGCTGCGCGCGCATATCGAGGAGCTTGGGCTTGGCGGCAGAGTTGTTTTCACCGGCTACGTTGAGGACGAGCACCTCGCGCAACTCTACAATGCCGCCTTACTCTTAGTTTTCCCTTCTTTGGAAGAAGGCTTCGGATTGCCGGCCGTCGAGGCGATGGCCTGCGGCACGCCAGTCGTTGCCAGCAATCGGGGTTCTCTGCCGGAGATCGTGGGCGAAAGCGGTCGCTTTTTCGATCCCTGCGACGAGCGCGCAATGGCCGCCGCCATTCGCACGGTCCTTCGTGACGGCCATCTCCAACAGAACATGCGTGAGAGCGGGCTGACCAGGGCCCGGCAATTCATGTGGGATAAGGCAGCTCAAGACACGCTGGCGATTTTCGGCGAGCTGACCGGGCAGTGAAGGCAAGAATGGAACGACCCTTGAGATTCTGCATGGTGTCGACTTTTTATCCGCCGTACAACTTCGGCGGCGATGGAATCTATATCCACCGTTTGAGCAATGAGTTGGCGCGTCGTGGACATCGCGTCGACGTGGTCCACTGCGAAGACGCGTACTCCCTGATGCAGCCAGCCGGTCCGGGTATTGGCTACGCGAACCACCCGAACGTGACCGTACATGGGCTGAAGAGTTCGGTGTCAATGTTGTCTCCGCTGTTGACACATCAGACCGGTGCACCTGTATTCAAGCGGAGGAAGCTCAAGCGACTGCTCGATGAAGGTGGCTACGATGTGATCCACTTTCACAACATGTCTCTTATCGGCATCACGGCCCTCAGTTACGGACCTCTCGACGCCGTGAAGCTCTACACCACTCACGAGCACTGGTTGCTTTGCCCGATGCACGTCCTGTGGAAGTTCGGTCGCGAAGTATGTTCTAAGAAAAGCTGCACGCTTTGTACGCTGGCGGGCGGCCGCCCTCCGCAACTGTGGCGGCACACGGGCTTGATCGAGAAGATGGTCCGTCACGTCGACTGCTTCATCTCGCCGAGCAGGTTCACGCTCGCGAAGCACATCGACTCGGGGCTCGACATTCCCATGCGACACATCCCGTACTTCCTTCCCCAGAACGAAGGCAAGGCCGATCCCGAAACTGCGTCGGCTACGCTGTCGCAGTACCAGCGGGGGGATCGACCTTTCTTCCTTTTCGCTGGGCGACTGGAGAAAATCAAGGGAGTGCAGAATCTGATACACGTTTTCCGAAACCGGGGCGAATACGACCTCGTGATCGCCGGCGACGGCGAATATCGGCAAACATTGGAAGACCTCGCCGAGGGTGCAGAAAACGTCAAATTCCTCGGCCGGGTTAACCGTACTGAGTTGAGCAAGCTCTACCAAGAGGCCGTTGCCGTCGTCGTTCCGTCCATCTGCTATGAGACGTTCGGCATCATCATCATCGAAGCCTTCTCGGTGAGGACGCCGGTGATAGTCAACGACCTCGGAGCGCTGCCCGAAGTGATCCAGGACAGCGGCGGTGGCCTCATCTATCGCAGCCCGGACGAACTCGACGCGGCTTTGAATCGGCTAGCTAGCGAACCAGTCTTCCGGGACAAACTCGGTACGAACGGTCACGAAGCCTACCTCAAATACTGGAGCGAAGATGCTCACATGGCGCAGTACATGGGACTCATTAGCGAGATGCGAGAAAAGCGCAGCGCCGCTTACAACCACCGGAACTAAACCTTCCAGAGCCTGTGCTCGTGGAATTGCACAAGCGGCCGCAACCACACTGATAACACCAATGCAAACCGCGCTGGCCAAAGATCGGCGAATATCGATCCTGACCTATCACTCGATTGACGATAGCGGATCGGTTGTATCGACCTCGCCGAGTACGTTCAAAGAGCAAATGCGTTATTTGAATGAGGCAGCCTTCAGGGTGATGCCGGTGGAAGACGTCGTGGCATACCTGACAAGCAATGCCCCCTTACCTGAGCGGGCGGTCGCGATTGCTTTCGACGATGGCTATCAAAGCGTCTTCACTGAAGCCTATCCGGTACTCAAGCAGTACGGGTTTAGCGCTACAGTGTTTCTCATCACTAACTACTGCGGCCGACATAATGACTGGCCCGGAAACTTATCAACACTGGATCGGCGTCCGCTTCTTTCGTGGCCGGAGATCCAGGAGCTGCGCCGGAACGGCATCGAGTTAGGCGCGCATACCCGTAATCATCCGGACCTGACGAGGCTTTCTCGGCGGGAGATAGAGGAGGAGATCGCCCACTCGAAGCATGAGATCGAAGACCGCACAGGGCGATCAGTGGCAACTTTCGCATACCCTTATGGCCGGCATAACAGCGAAGTTAGAGATGTTGTGAGGGAACACTTCGAGGGCGCCTGCTCAGCAAATTTGGGCCGAGTCAGTTCTGACTGTGACCCGTTTCTGCTGCGCAGGTTTGATATGTACTACCTTTCTCAGCCAGTGCTATTCAGAAAGTTGCAGACCACGGAACTGGGCGCTTACTTGCAATTAAGGCAGGCGCTCCGGAGCCTGCGACAATTTCTTCCGTCCCCAGAGCGCCGAATGATCGAATCAACGAGGCAACAACAATGAATATTGTGTCCCGAATGGGCCGTCACGCCATGCTGTCGCTCAAGGCCGCCAACCACCAGGAGCGGCAGACACCCCCCTTTCTGATCGTATTCATCAACTCGATCTGCAACCTCACCTGCGAACATTGCTTCTACTGGCGGAATCTCAACCAGCGAGATGACCTGACGTATGAAGAGTTCAAAAAGCTTTCCCTTGAGCTGGGCCACTTCGAGAACCTGAATCTCTCGGGGGGCGAGCCCTTCATCAGGGAGGACTTTGCAGAGGTATGCTCGTTATTTATCGAGAACAATGGAGTGAAGATGATCTATGTGCCGACGAATGGCTACTTCACGGAGCGGACGGAGAAGCAGTTGCGCAAGGTGTTGAAGTCCATGACGCTGGAGCTCTTCGTTTGCGAGATTTCTCTCGACGGCATGCCGGAGTATCACGATCGTTTCCGCGGTAATCCGAAATCCTTTGCGAAGGCAATGGAAACCTACGACATGTTGGCCGTGCTTCAGAAGGAGGACCCACGCCTGAGGATTCACGCCAACACTGTCGCCATGAGCGAGAACATGGATGAGATTTGGCGGCTGACCGAGTATCTATACGAGCGTTGTCCCGCTATGGAGCACCACAACCTGGCGATCATCCGTGGCGACCGCAAGAACCCTTCGCTCCAGGGTCCGGCACTGCAGCAGTACAAGGATCTGTACAAACACGTCGCTGAGGTCTGGTCGGATCGGGAGCGGAAGCGGTTCGGGGCCAGCGTCGAGCCAATGCTCCAGTGGGCGAAGATTAAGACTATTGAAGCGGAAACTCAGTTCGTGCCTTGCACCGCCGGTGTTCTCACGGGAGTCATCTACGCCAACGGAGACGTGAGCGTTTGCGAGTCGCATCACCCTCTGGGGAACTTGCGAAACAAAAGCTTCTTTGAAATCTGGGATTCGGCTGAGGCGAAAGCCCTACGCGCCCGTATAAGCGCGAAAGACTGCTACTGTACCAACGAGGTCTTCCTATGGCCGAGCATTATCTTCCAGCCGGTGCAGCTCACCAGAGTGTCCATCGGCTCGAAGATGTCACGTATAAACTAGACGGCCCGTTTACCGCTCCCACAGCGACTACAAAACCCAAGCGTCCTGCCTCGCTTCTACCTTCGTTGCATGACGTTGAGTTTGTGTGCCCTCTGTGCCGCGGGGAGTTGGTGGTCCATGTCGAGAGGCAGGCCTACTACTGCGCCGCCTGTTCAAAGCATTACGAGCTTCACGGCGGCATTCCCGATTTCCGCGTTTTTCCCGACCGCTTCTTGAGCTTCACCGAGGATCATGAACGAACCGAGATCGTTCTGGCCGCGCTCGAACGCTTTGAACTCGAGCCGCTCCTCAACTATTACTGGAGCTTCAGCGATATCACGCCCGTGTCTCTGCGAACGAAGTTCGTTCGCAGCGCGATGCTAGGCGAGTCGAGAGCGCAGCGCGTCCAACACTCGATCGAGAACGGCACGTTTAAGAAAACGGTGAGACCGCGACGGGTGCTGGAGATCGGCTCCGGTACCGGAAACTTTCTCGCCGTCGCCGCAGGACGCTACGAGCAGGTCGTAGGCGTGGACATCGCGATGCGCTGGCTGCACGTAAGCCGGCGGCGGTTCATGGACCGCGGACTGCCCGTGCCCCCGCTGGTTTGCTGCTGCGCCGAGTACTTGCCCTTCAAAGACGCTTCGTTCGACCTGATCGTCGCAGCCTCAACGCTGGAATTCTTAAGAGACCAGGACAAGGCGCTGTCTGAGTGGACGCGCACACTCGGAGACGATGGCACCGTATACGTCGATACAGTCAATCGGTATGCGCTGTCCAGGGATCCTTACGCCTACCTGTGGGGAGTTGGTTTCCTACCTCGCGCCTGGCAGGCCGCATATGTACGCTGGAGACGGGGAGCCAGCTACGAGTACATAAAAACCTTTTCCCTCAAAAGCCTGCAACGCCTGGTTGGGAAACACTTCCCATTATGCGAAGTCGCGTTGCCTGCCGTCGACTACGCATCCATGAGGCAGTTCTCGAAGATCACACGCTTTCAGGCGCGAGGCTACGAACTGCTCAGAACCCTGCCGCTATTCGAAACGATCCTGAAATGGTGCGGGCCGGGCTGGAATGTGACCCTACACAAGAATCTCAAGCCCTAGGATCGGATCCGCAAAACAAGTCTGGTTCACAACTAAGTCTAGCGTCGCACGCTCGTTAAGATCGCTACGCGCCAAAAAAATTGGAGGACAGGATGAATGATAACCCCCTGATTTCTGTCATAGTTCCGGTGTACAACGGCGGCCACTTTCTAGCCCGCTGCCTCGACGCAATCAACGCCTCTTCATACAAGTCGTATGAATTAATAGTGGTTGACGACTGTTCAACCGACAACAGCGCTGAAATGAGCGCGGTACGCCGCGCGACGGTCGTCCGCATGCCGAGCCAATCCGGTCCTGCCTCGGCACGCAACTGCGGATCACGGAATGCAATTGGAGAAATCCTCTTCTTTGTAGATGCCGACGTAGTCGTACAGCCTGACACGCTCCGGAGAGTCGCTGACGACTTCCACGATCACGCAGACGTGGCGGCTATCTTCGGGTCGTATGACGACAGTCCCGCGGAGAAGAACTTCGTCTCTCAATATAAGAACCTTTACCACCACTTCATCCACCAAAACTCCCGGACCGAAGCCGCAACCTTCTGGGCGGGTTGTGGCGCGATTCGTCGGAAAGTGTTTGATGAGGTCGGCGGTTTTGACGGTGCGGCGTATTCCCGGCCTTCTATCGAAGACATCGAGCTGGGGCTCCGTCTCAAGAAGAACGGGTATCGCATTCTATTGGACAAGCTACTGCAGGTTAAGCACCTCAAAGAATGGAGATTGAGCTCATTGCTGCGGACAGACATTTTCAGCCGTGCAATACCCTGGTCCAATCTAATTGTCAGGAATCACCAGAAAGTTAACGACCTCAACCTGCAAGGCGCTCACAAGCTAAGCGCGGCGTGCATCGGACTGTCCTTGCTGATCCTGCCACTCGCCGTGCTTAAGCCTTATCTTGTTCTTCCAGCCGTGTTACTGCTGCTAGCCACCATCATCGGGCTGAACTCAAGGCTGTATAGGTTCTTCCTGGATCGCCGAGGCTTCACGTTCGTCTCCTTAGCGATTCCACTGCACTTTCTGTATTACCTGTACAGCGGCACCACTTTCGTTCTGTGTGCGGCCTACTGCCGCGTCTCGCGTTCGAATTAGGGGTCGCGTTCAGGCGCTGAACTTGGTTCAGGTCGACCACAGTTCGTCGAACCGCGGACTGCAGCCCGTCTCTCCTTAACAACCTTCCGCACCTTCACTCACCAGAACAAATCGTAGAGCCATAACCTGCTGAAGTGTGTTTCAACGCTCTCTTAGTCAGCGGGTTCGAAGGTTCGAGCCCTCCACGGCTCACCAGTCTTAATCACGAAAAAAGCGGCAGGTAGTTTACCTGCCGCTTTTTCGTGATCATTTCTTGCAGAATCCAAGATCGTTGACTTTCGATCTCAGGCGCTATTGACTTCTAACTCCATGTTGTACTGTTGCAGTTTGCGGTAGAGCGTTCGTCTATCGATGCGGAGCGCGGCAGCCGTTCGTATGTGATGTCTGCCGCATCGGTCGAACACCGATAGGATATGTCGACGCTCAACCTCGGCCAACGATGTAGTGGTTATCGTGCTTAGCACATTTAAGTCCGGATCGTCTTCCATCGTTTCGCCAAACGTGTCAGGTGGAAGATCATCTAAGCCCAGTTCCTCATTTCCTCCCACAGCCAGGGCATACTCTATGGCGTTCTCTAATTCGCGGACGTTTCCGGGCCAGCTATATGCGGTCAGTTCGCTTATCGCCTCGGAGGAAAACCGACGCATTGTTGTGCCTGTGCGTTTGGCATAGGATCGAAGGAAGTAATCCACGAGCAGAGGGATATCATCAGCACGCTCTCGCAACTGAGGTACGTGAAGGGGAACTACGCGTAGCCGGAAAAAAAGGTCAGGACGAAACGTACCATTCACGATCAATGGTTTTAGATTAGTGCTGGTCGCAGCAATAATCCGCACATCGACCGATATGTTTTCACGCCCTCCGAGCCGTCTCAGATGCCGCTCTTGTAATACGCGCAAAAGCTTAGCTTGAGCGGTGAGGTTGAGCGTATCGACTTCATCCAGAAAAAGCGTTCCACCCGAGGCTCTTTCAAACAGCCCGCGACGCGTTTCGTAGGCGCCGGTGAATGTACCCCGTTGATGACCAAAGAACTCGGCCTCGAACAGCGTGTCGGGAATAGCCGACGAATTAACATCGACGAAGGGTCCATTCCTGCGCGCGCTGTGATCGTGAATGGCCCGCGCCACTAGCTCCTTCCCGGTTCCGGTAGCTCCAGTGATGAGTACGTTGCCATCAATCGGTGCAACTCTTTCGATGGTTCTAAAGAGCTGTTTCATCGGATGGGATCGACCTATGAGAGCCGGGGCGTTGGGGAGCCTGGATATGACAGCTGGTCGGCGATACCCCTTTCCATTTCCGGCGGGATCTTCGCTCCCATCCTCATCGTCAGGCGTCGGGTTACTTAAGTTGGTCGGCAATGGTGGTTGTACTTTCCGCGACGGTTCATCGGTCTGAAGGTGTTCCTCGAGCGAGTTCACGATGTTGGCGACCTGGCCTTCGACCTCGACATATGCGAAAGAAACGACGACAATTTCTTCGTTCCTTCCACGCGACTTCATCTGATCGATGAAGTCAGCCTGGTTCAGTTGTGACAGACTTGCGTCTACGACGATTAAGTCAAACTGCCGGCGGGCTGAAAAGGTCAGGGCGTCTACGAGATTCGTACACGACTCAACGGAATGTCCTAGCCTGATTAATACGAGTTCAAATTCCTGGCAAAGTTCCTTCTGGGATGCAACTAAGAGGACTGATCCGCAGAGGGGCTGAGCATGTGGGGGCATTACTCACTCTCCTCGAAGGGTAAAAATCTGGACGTTAGGCGCTCATAATAGGGAGTGCCAATCTCCTTGTAAATCCACCAAAAGGGGGATATAAGTGACCACTTTATTGGGGAGGCTTGTATCCCCAAACTACTCTGCCACAAGATATTGAGACTCCGGCCCAAGGATTTTTCGCAATCATGACGTTAATAGTTATTTAACTTACCCAGTAGCAAACTTTCACCTTAAGGTTAAAGATTGAAAGGGACCTAATCTCCCATTTGCTGATCGATTAATGAGATCCCCCGACTCCCACACTTATTTCTCTTCTCCGCGTCCTTTCGGACCCAGATCTTCAGTAATCTGCTCGATCCCTAAGGTCAAAGTACGCTCTGCGCGCGTTTGCTCTCGCGCGATCGGCGGGTGGGATTGCGGTGTCTATTGTTGCGGTCTCTACTGTTTCAGCCCGCGCAGGAAGAGGTTAGCCGTTCGAGGGGTTGCGGAGTTTGCGGTGGTTGAGGCTGGTCGATATAGGCGGGTCATATGCTGCTCAAGATTTCCTCAAGGTTTTCTCAAGCTCATCCCGCTACAATCCAATTCGCTTATCCCCTTACCTCCCCAACTAAGAATTGCGTCACGGTTCGGGACCATCTCAAGCAATGCAGGAGGCGTTTCAGATACATGATTAATCGTGACACCCCCGGGTTAACTTCGATTGATGACCCCAACCAGGGACCCTTTGGCTCCGAACGGGCTAACATGAGTTTAACCATTGCGGTTGCTGACGACCATGAACTCATCCGGAAGAGCATCGCCGCCCTTCTAAGCCATCACTCGGAATTCCAGGTTTTTGATTGCGCCAATTGTCGTCAACTCCTCAAACTGGTTAAAGAGGGTGGGGTAGATGTCATCCTACTTGACGTATCCCTTGGGGGAATTGATTCAATTGAAATTACCAAACGCGTCAGAGCTATAAGCCCTCCCACCCGCGTAATAGTGCTTTCTGCTTACCTGGATGAACATTTCGTGCACGGCTTGCTTGACGCTGGAATTGGCGGGTATGTTCTGAAAAGCGATCCTGCGTCTCAACTCCTCGAGGCTATTCGCGGATCTAAAGATAACGATGCACACCTCAGCCCGGAAGTTACTGCCCATGTCAATCGCGCGCAGGCATCAAAGGACGAGGCCTGTGGCTTTTCGGGCGCAAGGAAATTGCTCTCGCCGCGGCAACGAGAAGTACTTCGGATGATCGCTGAAGGCTATTCCACAAAAGAGATTGCTGCCGCGCTCCGTATTGAGGAGAGCACGGTAAAGAGTCACCGTAAGAACCTAATGGAGAGACTCAACATCCATGACAGAGTCGCGTTGACTCGTGCGGCCATTCGCATGGGGCTAACCCTGAACAAATCAGGATCATCATTCAAAGACCCCTCTCGGAATGGCGGATAAAAGCGCGCTCACCTTGCCTGCCTCCTGCCTCCTGCAAAACTTCAGTAACAAGTAAGGCCTTGACAAAGGCAAAGCACCCTCATCCCGCTCGCGACCGAGAAGAGGCCTGTCCTGGGTGAACAACGCGACCGGTCGGGTGTTCTTGTAGGTGTAGTTCTTTGGCTAGTGGCTGGGCGGGATTATTTTGGCAGGAAAGTTGTGAGGATTCTCGCGGTCTTAATAATCAACCAAACAATGTAGTACGAGCCTGATACTCGCGGGCCTTCACACCCGTTGATTCTCTAAAGCTGCGTGAGAAATAGTGGCTGTCAGAGAAACCGACGCGCGCGGCAACTTCCTTCACGCTGAACTGTCTAGAGGTCAAAATCCGTTTAGCCTCCTCTATACGCATGTCACGTAAGAGTTGCCGAAAGCTGATTCCGACCTGTTGGTTGAGTATTTTCGAGAGACGCTTGGGCGAGATGGGTAGTTCCTTTGCGACTTGATCCAAGTCGAGGCTGGGATCAGAATACTTTTCCGCGAGCACGCGTATCACGTCGCGCACGGTATTGTAGTTATGCCCCTTATGCAAATGCGGGCAACTTGGCAGGGGCAGGATCTTGCGAAGTGCCTCAACTATCTCACCATCGTTCGTGTTTCGATCACTGAGCACGAATTCCCCTCGGACGCATTCTTCAAGATCTCCCGGACAAATCGTTTCACGCCGAAGGAGTAGGATTGGAGTCTTAGGGTAAATGCGTCTGAGTTCGCTGAGATAGAGGCGACGCACCGGAAACTGTGCAATGCCAACCACAATCAGGCCTACCGCTTCCGGCTCTGTCAAACTCCGTTTGTCTCCGGAGTTAACAGGTATTAAGTCAGAGGCCGGCACTCCCCGCAACGCCGCGAGCGCGTGCTCACAACAGTCGACGGCCATGATTCGCAATGCTGCTTCAGTTTTGGTCATAGGTTCGCTCCGCCCTTTTTGCCTTGAGGCAAAGGGATCTCGTGGATCTGGATGGGCCTTAATGACCCCGCACGTCAAATACAGCTCTTTGTAAGTTAGGTTCCGGCCGCTTACAGTAATTTGGCTCGCGACTTCGTATCCGAGAGGCTAAAACCGGGCTGCCAAGCGGATACCGAGGTTTACACCTTTTTGAAAATTGTATTCCGATGAGAACCGGAATCCAGGTCGCTTCACGGCAAATTTCGAGCTTGCGAACTACATTTTTCAGCGAGTTTTACCCGTCAAATTGCATGCCGAGAAATCTGAGTCAGGCTGGGCCAAAAACGAAATCCTGAGTATGACCAAGTCTTAATGTTTGCGACTCCGTCCGCTAGCGTAGTCATCTTTTCCGACAGATCGCCTACTGCTCGATCGGACACTTTTGCAAGGAAATGAGACGGGTTTGTCATCTAAGTCGACCGCGTCCTTGCTCGTTGCTTGACGTAGACAATTCCAATCCAGGCAAGTGATTGCCTTCGGCCGAGGCTTCCGCCAGCCCGTTTGGATTCATCCCAAATTACCGATTTCTCCACCAATTGTCGCGATTAGTGTGAAATTGTGCTTGCTCGCGTTCGAGAAACATAGGTATCATCTCAAGTTGAAGCATGGCAGTTCGTTTTGCCCCCCTTGCTTCACCTCACGAAGCCCGACTGGATTCCCGTTTAGGGCGGTCCAACGGCTGAGGCCTCAGTAAGGCCAGCGCGTTGTGCGGCAACCGCATTCAGTCAGGCCGCGAAAAACTGAACGGGCTTACCAGAATAAGTCTTAAAAACTTGCTCCACTCAAGGGTGTGATTAGTTGCCCGTGCGTCGCTCGATAGCTGTGTTCGGAAAGCCGAGCAGGGGTGTACACGTTGGAGTCAATTCAAATTGTTTGCTTTGGTTGGCTTCTGACAACGATTCATTAGGAACTGTTCAGACACAAGTGATTCGCCAAACCAAGAAGTTGCAAAAAAAACCGGCTGGTAAGGGTTCTAGGGGTCGCCTAAGCTCGCGTCTCCTCGTCTCAATTTTGCTCGCCTGTCTGGTGGCGGGTTCGCTACAGGAATTCGGTTCCGTGCACGCCCGAAGCTTGCAATTCTACAATTCAGGCATCCTTAGTAATCTTAATTCGAGTCTAACTTTGCCCTCGTCGGCGGCAATCATGGCTGTATTGCAGCAAAGCCAGCCGACACTGGTGAGTGAAACCACCTCCACGAGAGCAATCGCTCTCGAATCCGGCACGTCCGAGCGAGAGCCGTTTAGAACCACGTCCCCGATCCCCTGGGGGCCGGATCAGCGAACACGGATCACGCTGTTCGTGATGAATTTGGGAAACGTGGTAGGCCAGCCCAATCCACCCTCGTTCAGCGCTGACTGCGAAGATGTCTCACATACCGTGTATCCAATGGCGGTGGAGTATGTTGGATCAGTTCCTCAGCTGCCATGGCTGGCGATGGTTGTGGTGCGACTGAACGACAATCTGGGTCCGGTTGGTGATGTCCTGGTGCGGGTAAATGCTAATGGCATCGCGAGCAACCGTGTCCGCGTTGGTATTGGTTTCGTCGGTGGCGGCCCGGCTGATGACATCGGCGCGATTCCGACTCCCGCGCCACCACCGCCTGGCCCAACGCCGACTCCGACTCCCACGCCGACTCCGACTCCCACGCCGACTCCGACTCCCACGCCGACGCCGACTCCGACTCCCACGCCGACTCCGACCCCGACTCCTACTCCTACTCCGACTCCTACTCCTACTCCTACTCCGACGCCGACTCCCACTCCTACTCCGACTCCTACTCCGACGCCGACTCCGACTCCTACTCCGACTCCGACTCCGACTCCCACTCCAAGTCCGAGCCCGACAGGCCCGGTATTTTATGCAGCAAGCAACGGCTTGCCGTCGGGTAATGGCACGATAAACAGTCCATGGGATCTTCAGACGGCCTTGAATCAGCCCACTGGTCTGCTGCCGGGAGCGACGGTCTATTTGCGTGGTGGAACGTATCTTGGCAAGTTCACAAGCAATCTCCAGGGCACGATCTCCGCTCCAATTACCGTCCGCTCTCACACCGGCGAATGGGCCGTGATCGACGGTTATCGAACCACAACTCTCAGCGGAGCGTTGGCTCTCGGTTCCACATCTCTGACGCTGTCTTCGTGTTCAGGTTTTGTCGAAGGAAGCGTAGTGAGTGTAGACAATGAGCACATTTACCTCGGAGCAAAAACAGGGTGCACGTTTAGCGTGGACGGAACTCGCGGCTGGAACGGAACAACCCCTGCGCCTCATCTGAATGGAGCAATGGTGATTCTTGGTGGCAACAATCTCACTATCCTGGGCTCAGATGCGATTTACCGAGACTTTGAGGTGAATAACAGCGACCCCATACGTTCTGATCCACAACCAAATACCCAGGGGTCTTCACGCATGAGGGGTGGCGTATGGCATGACGGCCCTCGAACTAAACTACTAAACATGGTCATCCGTAACCAGGAAAACGGGATCTTCAGCACCATTCGAGCAATCGACAGCGAAATTTACGGAGCTATCCTTTATAACAATGGATACGAGGCGGGCGGGAGCCAAAACGGACATGGGATTTACCTACAAAACAACACCGGCATTAAAAAGCTCACCGACCTTGTGATATTCAACAATTTCAACCTCGGTTCCCAGGAGGAGAGCCAAACTGGAAATACGATTGATGTTCACAATAGAGGTCTCGTGGCTTTCAACAACTCCGTACTTATAGGCGCTAATAGCGGGCTCACCGATAGGATTATTGTGACGGAGAGTTTTTTCCATTCAAAAGCTAACAATGGTGGAGGCGGATTGCGGCTCGGATATGTTGCATCCAATGTGGCTGTCACGGTAACTAACAACTATTTCAGTGGGGAAGATGGGATGCTGGATATTAAGAGCTGGCAGCAAGTTACGTTGTCTGGCAATACCTTCTTCGTCTATGGAGCGGGCAGAAGCGTTATCTTGAAACAGCCGATTGGTACTTCATACACTTGGGGTAGCAACAGATATTACGACCAATCGAGTATCGTAAACTGCGTAGCCGGAAATGACCGCGCTACGTTTGGATATAATCAAATTGAGGGATTGTGTGGCGGTTTCCTAAAGTTTAACGAATGGAAACTGGCAAACGGATTTGACGTGAACGTTACAAATCTAGGATCGTCTGCTCCTCCTGACCAGAATGGTTTCTTTTATACTCAGACCGCGGCGCCCTCAAGGATCACCGTTCGGCCGAATCAATATCAGCCGGGGCGCGCTAATATAATCGCGCAGAATTGGGCTCGGGCTTCTTCAGTGAATGTTGACCTGTCTGGAATAGGACTAAGCAACGGCCAGGCTTTCGAAATTCGTAGTGTTCAGAACTACTTCGGAGCGCCGGTCTTCGCCGGTACATTCAGTGTGGGAAATCCAGTCGTAGCTATTCCTATGATGTCTGGCGCGGCAACCGCTGTAGAGCAGCCTGTCGGCTATAATTTGGGGAGAACTACTACTCTCCCAGACTTTGGGGTTTTCGTGGTTGTCCCCCGGTAATTCCCGGTAATCCGTGATCGCGTCTTTAGTAAGAGGAGGGGGCGACGGGTGAGGTTAAGGAACACCTCTTCCGGCTTTTGCACATGGGAGGTATTCGCCCGCCGTCCCTCACACATCGAGCCTTCGTCGCATCCGTAGACAGAAGGCTCGAAACTCAGTAACGAACTCTCTTGGCGTAAAGGATCTCAACCGACCTCAAAAGCAAAATCACCGTTGGAATCAACAAGAGGTAATCAACTAGTCACCACCAACAGCTACTTGAGAGAGTTCGTGATAGACGGGACGCGCAAATTCTTCTTCAACAATTCGCACTTGAGCATCAGGCAAGAGATCGTTAATCGCTCTGCGAAGTTCACGGTCCCACCCGTTTTGGGCCAAAAGAGACAAGCGCTCTAACGCATGCTCCACTTTCTCTTCCGGGTAAGCTGCAATTTTGCCAATGAAGATTTTTGGATGAAGCGTCTTCAAGATCTTCTCGTCAGTAGTCTGTAACTCCTCGTACAGTTTTTCGCCGGGGCGCACCCCGGTAAAGACAATATTGATATCGTCAAAGGGTCTTAATCCAGATAACCTGATCGTTTCTTTGGCAAGGTCCAGAATGCGCACCGGATCTCCCATATCCAGAATGAAGATCTCGCCCCCTTTACCCAAGGCTCCGGCCTGCAAAACGAGCTGAGCCGCTTCAGGAATGGTCATGAAATATCGCACCATTTCAGGATGGGTAACGGTTACGGGACCGCCGTTGCGGATCTGCTCGCGGAAAATCGGAATCACGGACCCAGCCGAGCCAATCACATTGCCAAAACGGACCGCTAAAAACCGAGTGTCCGAACTCCGATTCATGTCCTGAATTACCAGTTCCGCCACACGTTTCGACGCCCCCATAACTGAACTCGGACGAACGGCTTTGTCTGTAGAGATCAGAACAAACGCTTCCGCGCCGAAATCGGCCGCCATCTCACTCAGGAGTCTTGTCGCCAATACGTTATTTTTTATCGCCTCTGAAGGGTTCGACTCCATCATCGGAACATGTTTGTGTGCCGCAGCGTGCAGGATCACCTGTGGTCCATATGTCTGGAAAATACTGTGCATGCGCGGCTTGTCGCCGATATCCGCCACGAGTGGTATTGCACAAACCTGTGAATCGCGAGTGCGCATTTCGTGCTCTATAGCGAAGAGCGCAAACTCAGCGCGTTCAACCAAAAGAATAGATCCTGGCTGGAAGCGGGCTACTTGTCGCGCGAGTTCCGAACCTATGGAACCTCCGGCACCGGTGATCATGACAGTTTTTCCGGCCAGAAAGCGCTTCATGCTCTCTTCATCCAACTGCACCTGTTCACGTCCAAGCAGATCTTCGATTTGCACATCACGAATGCGGCTGACCTTCACGCTTCCTCGCAGCAACTCGTAAATGCCGGGAACCGTTCGCACTCGAACGCGAGCGCGTTCACAAATGTCAAGAATGCGCCTGAATTCCCGCCGTGAAGCCTCTGCGAAAGAGATCACGACATGATCGATTTCCAACTCCGAAACTAACCGAGGAATGTCTTCCGCAGAACCGAGCACCTTAACTCCGTGGATTACAGATCCTAACTTAGCCGGGTCGTCGTCTATAAATCCCTTCACCTCGAGGTCAACGTCTCCGCGCAGTTTGATCTCACGGGCAATGATGACGCCGGAGCGGCCGGCGCCAACCAGCAGAACTGGTTTTTTAACGACACGAATCTGTGAGCTGCTTTTCCCGTTCTGCCGCTTCGACCCGCGCTCATAGAGCGCCCGTCGAATTACTCGCAAACCCAGGACGCCGCCGAAGGCCACAATCGTATCCATGACCGTGATTGACAACGGCACACGGGCTGCTTGCAACTCTTCGGATAAGAACATTCGAAGGAGTATTAGAGGTAGTGCGGCCCATAATGCAGCCAAGATAAACGCTTTGACCTCGGCCATCCCGATATAGCGCCAAACAAATGTATATATTCCGACCAGCCACAACACGATGAGCTGAAGCAACACCGCAACGGGTAGTTGATAAAGCATGTGCTGTTTGTCCGGATTCGGAATGTCAAAATCGAACCGCAAGAGGTAAGCCAGCACGAACGCCGAGATGAGCACTGTGGTGTCGAGCGCAAACTGGGCTTTGCGCGTTAGCAGCCTTGCTCTCAACGACGGGGATTCGGTGGTCCGATGAGGGGTATCGATAACCATGGTTGATGGCACTGACAAGGTAGTCGGATTGGCCGAGGACTAGTCAGCGCTTCCTCCTTACTTCAGGGAAAGTGTGTTTCTTGTGATTTCTAACGAAGTGCGGATCCGGAATGCTTTGGGTAATAGAAATGCGAAAATGCGCGATGACTTGACCGAACGTCGGATTGCTGTTGCAGACTTGACCGTTTTTATTCTAACGGTTCAAGCGTCCGGCTCGCTTCTTGAGTTCAAGCAAACCGAATCTTCCAATCAGTCGGAATGGTCGCAGTAAGTAATAGAGAAAAGGTAGCGCGGACGGTACTCCCAGTATCGCGTGATCACGTTCATTTGGGATCAATATGAGCCGCAAATAGCGCCAGCCGTAGTGAAGCTGCAACCGCAATCGATCAATCAGACGTTCTCGCATGCGTAGATGAATGTTGTGCCAATAGGAGATCCCTGTGTCTGCTTCAACGTCTTTAAATAGCGATTCGGTCAAATGCAAAGCAAGCGACTCCATGGCGGGATCCACATGAAGTTTATTCCAGGCCTGCTGCGACAACTCTAGGCCTAATAGGTCTCTTGCCAAGATCAGACCCAGGGAGAGCGTTCGGCTATTCCCAAGCCTGTTCGCCTCTAAGCTAAGCCACTCCCAATCCATTGTTGGCTGAGTGCGTAACAGCTCCGCCACATCGCAAATCCACAGCAGCCTTTCCCAACCATGTCTTGAACCGTGCATGCAGAGGTACAAGAGCAAATCTTCCGGCGCAAGCGTTCGCACCATAGTCCCGGCTAAAGAAACCTCGTCAAGTCGTTCCCACAACGAATCGAGGTCGAGAGGAAAATCAAAATGTTTGCCTGTAAGCCTCCAATGAAGCTCTACCCGCACTCGGCCATCAACGCTAGCGAAAATTAAATCCTTGTTGCGTGGTGAGAAGTGTGGCTCAGTCTGGGAATCCGAAGCCGGCGTAATCAGATGGTAACCATGTACGATCAGTAGTCGCTGGGTCCGCAAAACATCCTGCGGTCGCACGAGGATGTCCAAATCTCCATAATCTCGCAAGCCTAGCGTTCGATAAGCTAACAGAGATAAGACGGGGCCCTTAAAAGGTAGCGCGGGAATCCCGTTGGCCTCGAAGAGTCGAACCAACTTGATAAGCTCTCCAGTGCGATACAAGTTGTAGTGAGCGTTAGCATTCGCGTAATCGCGTAAGATCTTAAGAACTTCGGCAGGTACGAGATCGTGACAGACCTCATTCAGGCTTTGGCAGAGCAGCGGCGTCACGTGGTTCCGTTTCGCTCGTTCAATGACGTAGGCCCAGTCGATGTTGCCGCGCAGCAGCGTCCGAATGCGCTCTGCAGTCGCCTCGCTAACAGCGGTTCGAGCACAAGCCAGAAGGAGCTGCACTTCGGGCCGGGTGTTTCCTCGCTGAGCGAACATTTCTAAGTCTGACGACCCAGATTTGGACACTTCGCCAGAGTAAGGCGGGGTTTGCACTTTAAGCTGCGTTGACATCTCTTATGTGTTCGGGTTCGGCTTCCGAGATGCGCCCAGCGAAATCCGGAAGCACGGTCAGTTCGGGGACGTCCTCGGTTGCATCAATCCCAGCTTGCATCTGAGCCGACCAGGACTGCGCATAGAGCCCAGCCTGAGCCAATAGCTCTTGATGCGTGCCTGACTCGATGATTCTGCCATCCTGCATTACGTGGATGATGTCGGCCCTCATCGCGATACTGAAACGATGCGTGATCACAACGGCAGTGTGTCCCTCGGCCAACTCGCGGAAGCGAGCGAACCAGTCTGCCTCGGCCCAGGAATCCATCATGCTCGTCGGTTCGTCGAGCAGAATTATCGGCGACCGACGCAGGTAGGCCCGAGCGGTGGCGATCCGATGCCACTCGCCTCCGCTTAGTTCGACGCCGTCTGCAAACGTTCTGCCTAACTGCGTGTCGTAGCCATTCGGCAACCGTGAAATCAGATCGTGCGCTCCCGCACTGCGCGCAGCCGCTTCGATTTCGGCTGGGCCTGGTTTCGATTCGAGGTCACCCATGGAAATACTTTGCGCGGCGGTGGCTTGGTAGTGAATCGGGAATTGGAAAAGCACCGTGATCATCCGATGCAGCTGCTCGAGTGAAAAATCGCGAACGTCAATGCCGTCGAGTTCCACGCGTCCCCTTTCAGGGTCGTAAAAGCGACACAGAATTTTGCCCAGCGTCGTTTTGCCTGCACCATTGGCGCCCACGATGGCGACGACCTTGCCTGCGGTAATAGAAAGATTAAAGTCTTCCAGTGCCGCCCGTTTCGAGCCGGGGTACCGGAATGTAACGTCACGAAACTCAATCCCTTTCATCAGAGCTGAACGGGCCGCCACGGGGTGAGTTGGATCGTTAACTTGCCGTTTCATGTCCAGAAACGCAAACAAGTTTTCCAGGAAGAGACTGTTACTGTAGATCTGCCCCACACTTCCTAATAGAGATCGCAGCAGGCCCTGACCGCGATTGAACGCTTGATAAAAGAGCGCCAGATCACCCAGGGTCGCCGCACCCTGCAACGCTCGCCAGACCATCCACACTAACGCCACGCCTGAAACGAGTTGCGCCAGAGCGCTAGCCCCTAGTTTTGCCCGATTCTGCTGTTTGACCTGGGCAATGCGCTCAGCGCGCAGCAACCTCCGTATCTTCTGATAGCCTGATTGAAAATGAGTTGACAGCCCGAAGAGGCGCAGTTCTGCAGCGGTTACATTGTGCGTCAGCAGCAAGTCATAATATTGAGCCCAGCGCCGCTCGCTGGTTCGCCGGTTCCACCACGAGTGGTAACGGCGATCAAAGATGAGCACCACGAAGAAGGCAGGCAGCGTGCTGACGAGTAAGACGAGCGGCAACCACAGTCCGAAAGGCATTAACACTGCGGCCATCGCTACCAGGGTTATTCCGTTTTGTACTAAACCGCCGGCACTCTCCAGCAACGCAAGTGGCCGACTTCCAGCATCGCTGCGGGCCCGGTCAAGGCGATCCTGATACTCCGACGATTCGTGGAAACATAAATCCATCGCGGCGGACTGCTGATGAACCAGACCTTTGATGTGGTCTTGTACTAACTCCGATTGTGCCGTGCGAACCAAATCGCTGACGCTCTTCAGCAGTTCAGCCAATAACATCACGCCGATGGTTAGCCCGATTAGTACTACTGCGGGCCGCATATGTACCCAACCACCTCCAGCATTGGCTGCTAAAACCAAACTATCGACTAACAGCTTAGTCAGGTAGACAGCAGCCAGCGGCTGAACGCCCTGAACAATCAACAAGACTGACCAGGCAACGGTCCACCGAGGCGCAGCTGCCCAAATTAGCCGCCAGGTGCGCTTCCAGTAATCGATCTTGACTGCAAGATCATTCAACTGGATCCATTTGCGAACGTTTGTATTGCTAGTGCTCATTTCAGACGGCCTGGTTTTCTACTGCTGCGGATCATGAGAATCGACGATCCTTCTTGCGCTTCTTTCTGCCATTGGGACCGCTCACTGTGGTAAATGCCGCATCTACATCGTCACCGAGGTCATCGCCTAAAGTGATTGTTTCCACGTCACCGTGTCGGACGAGCTTGGGCGTTTCATACGGCTTCTTTTCGAATTCGTTGGTTCTTTCTGGTTGCATCTTGTATCTCTTCCTTTGAGGTGTGGTTGAGTGAGTTTCCGAGCCGCACGAACTTAAGTATGTTGAAGGTGTTCTTCTACTAACTGCGCCACCGCCGGCAACAACGACAACGCGCAGGGCCGTTCAAGCCGATAGACAGAGACCTGTCTGACAACACTGGCGCATTGGCGCAGATGAGTGGCAGCTTCTTCGCCGTGGAGTAGTTGTTTGCCGAAGCGCGCCATGTACGAGTTTGTGATTAAGAGAAGCAGGGCGGACTGCGACTCGAGCGCCTTGAGAGTTGACACTGGTCCACTCCCAAGACCGTAAACGCTCCTAAGTGGCAACGGTTGTTGGGCGAATCGGTCCGATGCTGGCCGTCCGCGTTTTTCGTAACCATCGGCAAGTTCGGGTAATGCTTCGAAATCGTCACCCAGAGAAGCCATCAATGCTTCCGGGTAGAGTTTGAACTGAGGAAAACCAGGCATCACCATGGGACGCCCTGAATCTCCAACATCCACTGCCACCACATCGTCGGCTAGCAATTCGTGGCCGCGTCCATACAGCGTGGCCGCCATGGTGGATTTGCCCCATCCTTTGTTGCCAAGGAAGATGATCGATTCGCCATTGACGGCCACGGCGCTGGCGTGCAGAACCAGATAGCCTCGCTGATGCAATAGGACCGCCAAGACTGTACCCAGCAGCGGCAAACGCAGTAGACATTCCTCGACTCCCGGGAGTGGATCAATGAGAATCGCTGTTCCAGCGCGTACTCGGAATTTTCCCAAACTGGCCCAATAGAAATGTGCGTCGCCACTCGCAACCTCAAAGCACATTTCATCCTGGCTGAATGCGCTGAGCGTCGGAGCCCAGTCCACATTACCGAACCGAATCGTAACATCTGCGAAGCCCGGTGCCGACGATTGCAACTCCGGCAGAGCTAACTCAGATGAGATGCGCAAGTTGTAGGCGCTGTAGTTGTACACTTCGGTCGCGTCGATTTCTGCTAAGAACAGTTTTTGTTTAGGAGCTTGCCGGGAGTTGCCAGTCTTGACGCTTCGTCCTTAGAGGAAGCGGCTTGGCGTCACAATGCGTGTTGCAACCACGAGGCCAACGAGACTGTTTTCCAAATCGCGATGAGATCGCTTGGGTCGACCTCCGATTTCCGATCCAGGAATCGCATGTAGGCTTGACGCAGCACACCGATATTTACGTATTCTTCGATAATACCTGGGTTACGCAGAATGACATCGTCCAGTTGGGCTCGTTCGAAAACGCGTAGACCATACTCAAGGCTCGGTGCAAAATTCGTCTTGCCGGTTCGCCATTGAACCTGAGGCGGAAGGATTCCGTTCATCCCATGTCGCATCACTGCACGCGACCAGCCGTTCTTCAACTTTTGCTGCGCGGGTAAAGCAAGACAAAACTCCACCAATCGCTTGTCCCAGAAAGGATAGCGCTTCTCAATTGAAAATGCGGCGGCGGCAGTGTCGTGCAGTTCCAGGGCGAAGGCATGTCTCGGGTGTGTAAGCATCCGGAAATGGGCTTCATGTTCCGTGTGAGCCGTTCTGGAAATGGTCTGGCGCCACTCCTGATATCGCTGCGACATATTGATCTGAGCGGCAAACTGGGGGTTAAGTAGATCTCGCCAGCCTGTAGGTCGAGCTGTAGAATCAGGTGCACCAATCCGACGAGCCGCGCTTCGCCAAACCCGTCGCGCCAGTCGCAAAGCCCGATGCTTCTTTATGAAGGGGTTTATCCCGTAGTGCCGACCAAAAGCTCGCAAGCCGTCCCAGGCAGATTCCCCTTGATGTTTGGAGAGTCCCCTAAGCTCAACGGTCAATCGGAGCCAACGGCCCGAGCGGGCCAGTTCATGCAAATACCTCTCTCCATGTGAGACCGTTGTATCTCCGTCATGGCCATCGAGAAGAACGCGAACTCCCTGCGCTCGCACAGATTCATACAGAGACCAGATCATTGAAAAGTTGGGCCCGTAAGACGGTTGATCTTGATACCGGTGAAGGTCGTCCAGACACTTGAAAGGGCCGTGCTCGTTACCCAATATGAAGTGAGGATCCACTCCACATTCATCCAATATAGGGTTAATGAATTCTCGTTCGTCGCATTCCGGTACCGCGTCAAATATTGCTGAGAATGTCTTTAACCGACTTGCCTCGGCGGGTAACAGATTCTTCGCGACGCAGGTAATGGATGACGAGTCGAGCCCGCCACTCAGCATTACGCCCACTGGGGAAGTTGCGCGCAAGCGGCAACTTACTGCTTCTGTGAATAGCTCGCGAAAGGCCTCGGCGTACTCACCATCTGAACCCAAACGCACTTCCCGTTCAGCATCGAGGGCAAAATAACGGCGGGTGCTGACTCGACCATCAACAACCGTCATGCTGTGGCCCGGTGGTAACCGGAGAATGCCACGATAGAAGGTGGTCTCGTCGTCTGCGATTACGTCCGCCAGGTGATCGCCCAGCCTCACTTCATTGAGTTCGCAAGGAACTTCAGGAAGGGCTAATACAGCTTTCATCTCGCTGGCAAAAACAAGAGCTTTCGGAGACAAATAGTAATAAAAAGGCTTTACGCCGAAATGGTCGCGAGCGCAAAACAATTTCCGCTGACGCTTATCCCAGATCACGAACGCGAAATCGCCGAGTAGTTTTTCCGCGCAGCACTCGCCCCAGTGACGATAAGCCGCGAGGATCAACTCGCTGTCTGTCTTTCCTCCCAAGTTGAGACCTGAGGGCCCCAAGTTGCTGATGAGTTCACCGCGATTATCAAGTCGGGCGTCAGCGGTGATCACGAAATCGCCGCTTGAATCCTCAAAGGGCTGCAACTCATTCGCAGCCTCAGCAGTAGTCCAAAGCATTCTCTGGCCTAGACCCGCGGTTCCCTGGCACCACGCGCGCGAGCCGTCTGGACCACGATGCGCGAGCACTTCAGACATCCGCTCCAGGTAGGAGCGTGATACTTGATGGTTATCTAAATAATGTAAGCCAAAAATCGCGCTCATGTTGTTTCAACTGCCGCCTGCTTAAAAGATGAAGCATGGTTCAACGGTTGGTATGGTTGCGAATTAAGACGGCCTAAGACATGTTGCTCCACCATCAAAGCTATTTCAGGCAATAAAGATAGCTCCTTAGGTCGGACGAGTCGGTACATTGGAACCTGGTTAGCAATTTTCACGCACTGCTGAAAGTGTGCGGCTCCCCCACAGTATTGCGCACGCGTAGGGTACGAATGTCGGACCAACTCCATGACGCCTTGACTCAGCGGAAGGGGCTCTATCTTCAGTGCCTCTCCGCGTGCAAGAACATATATGCGACGGAGAGCTAACTCACCGCTAGCGAATCCACCATGAACACGGTAACCAAGCTTTTCTTGAGATGAATGCAATTCATGTAGCGAATTGGGGTCATAATTCAGAGCCGCTGCCGCTTCGGGATGTAGTTTGAACTGTGGGAAACCGGAAGCAGCCATCACAACATTCGAATTCGTATAGACCGGTAGTACATCATCCGTAAAAAGACTGTGTCCCCGCTTATAGAGGGCAGCAGCGGTGCTTGATTTACCAAAACCGGACTCTCCGAGGAAGGCGACCGCGTGCCCACCCATTGAGTTGCAGGCAGCGTGCAAAACCAGGGTTCCCCGCTGATATAGGACAAATGCCATCACTACGCCCACAAGATTCAAGCGGAGCCGACTCTCATCCAAACTTGCAGTAGGAATTACACAAACTTCTTTCCCGCCACGTATCAGGAAAGTACCGACATCTTTACTCGAGATCACGACTTCTTCTGCGTTTACGCTGAGATAAGATTCCTTTCCCAATACTTCTTTGGGAATGAGTTCTCTAGTCCCAATGTGAATCAGAACGTCACACTCCACCTCTGCCGGGATAAACTCCGGCAGAGGGATCGTGGAGTGGACACCTAAACCGTAAGCAAAGTACGAATACATTAACTACTCCTTTGAGTAGAGGTAGGTTCCAAAGCCGCGATATCCTAGGTACTCGTAACCAAAACAGGCCGTTTTAGCTACATGCGTTTGTGATAGGGTTGCCTTGGAAGGTCAATCCATCGGTTGAGCCGAGGTCTTTGTTGGTACAAGGTCCTTGAGTTAGGCTTTCAACTGAACCGAAGATGGTTAGCGTTGGGGAATCCCACACTCGCTTCGGTTCGCTCTTGTTTCTTGGTTCGCTTTTGCTCTCCATAGTTTCTCCTTTCCTTTAGCGGTTTTACTTTGCTCACGATCAAGGCGTATTAATGCTTCATTAGGCGGGCCGTCTGGTAACCTCAGCTAGCAGGCTAGATTTGACTTCTTCAACCACAAAGACAAAGCCACCAAGCCATAGATTGTCATCGCATCTCCTTTAGCCGTCGAAGGCTGAGAGATGTACCGTTCATAGGTATTCTTAAATCTCTCCTCATCCACATATTTCTTAATACTCTGCGTTTGGTAAACATCCCTGATGAGGTCGCGTTCATACTCGAATAACTTATGCCTGAAATTGGAACTAAGATTTGCCTTGTCTCGGCGAAGCCGTACTTCAGCAGGCAGAACGTCAGTCATGGCTCGTCGCATTATTGCCCTGGTCCATCCTTGATTCAACTTCTGATCTGCCGGCATCGCCAGACAAAACTCCATCAAACGGCGGTCGTAAAATGGGTAGCGAGGCTCTACGCCAAAAGCTGCGGCAGCCTTGTCGGCCAGCTCCAAAACATAAGGGTGAAGGGCAAAGTTGAGACCATTAAAGTGGGAACGCCTGGCTGTATAGGCCGTCCCAACTTTCTCTTTATCCAGGTCGCGGATCCGACGGCCCATATCGATGCGCTGAGCAAAGGCTCTGTTCAAAATGCCAATGTCAGAATCGGTTTTTTCCGGATGTCCCAGAAATCTCTGCCAAAGCCGGCGCGCTCTTTCCGGAACTAACGGTCTAAAGCCGTATTCCCAGACTATCCTTCGAGCCGTGTAAGAATTTCGAACTCTTGAAAGCCCCCTAGCCTCTGAAATTAGTTTGGTCCAACGCCCTGTCCAGGCGAGTTCCGTTAGGAACGAAAGGCCGTGCGATACGGTTGTGTCTCCATCAAGCCCGTCGAGAAAGACACGGACTCCACGCTCTTTTGCGGCGCTGTAGAGCCCCCAATGCATATATAGGTTAGGAACCCAATAGACCTCATCCCAGTGCCAAAGTATCTTGTCGAAGTCGCGCAGCGGACTAATTAGATCGGCGCGAAGATAGTAAGGTTCAAAGCCACCCTGAGAGATGACAGCGTCCATGTACTTACGCTCATCGATTGCTCGCAAATCTCTTTCGGGTAAGCTTGGGAAAATCGCCGAGAACGTGTGAAGGGGAACTCCTTGCTCCTTAAGTTGATTCCGGGCTGTACATGCAATTGACGATGAATCCAGCCCACCACTGAGAGTAGATCCGACTGGAAAAGCACTTCGAACGCGGCAGCGCACGGCTTCATTGAAAACTTTGCGAAATGCCTCCGTGTACTCTTCATCCGACCGCATTCGCACCTTGCGCGAGGGATCAAGTGACCAATATCGCTTAATCTGCGCGCCATTCTGACTGACGGAAATAAAGTGAGCGGCGGGCAGGCGAAAAACGCGTTGATAGAACGTGCTAACTCGATCTTCGAAGATCTGGACTAGGAAATCTGCTACTCGCGTCTCATTAAGCTGTCGCGGGACTTCCGGTAGGCAGAGTAGAGCCTTGATTTCTGTTGCAAACGCAAAGGTGCGCTCTGATAAGTAGTAGTAGAGAGATCTGGCCCCAATATGATCGCGCGCGCAGAAGAGCTTCTGGTTGCGACCATCCCAAATAGCAAATGCAAAATCGCCAATCAGTTTTTCCGGACATTGTTCGCCCCATTTCTCATAAGCAGCGATGATCAGCTCGCTGTCGCTGATCTCACTCAGCAGTTGCTTGAGTTCAAGCGAGTCTGAAAGCTCTTCCCGGTTGTCTATTCGCGCGTCAGCCGTAATTGCAAGGCCTGACGATTTCTGATCCATCGGAAGATGCTCATTGAGCGACTCTGGAGTTGTCCAAAGCATTCGATGACCCAGACCAACGCTCCTACTGAGAAACGTCCCGGTGCCGTCGGTGCCGCGATGGGCAAGGATGTCGCTCATCCGCTCTAGATCGAGATGAGCGACCGGACGCTGGTCGCGGTGATATAGACCAAAAATTGCACTCACTGGCTAGCTTCTTTCAGATGATTCAGAACTTTATATCTAAGAGGATCTTTAACCTGTCCAATGATGATTTCGCCATTGCTCTCCAGCCAGGCGTGGGCTTTGAATTCATCTTTGGCGCCTCTGGTAACACCGATCCGCAGATTGGAAACTTGACCTCGCCGGCTAAGTAAGACCTGAGTTGCCAGCGCCTGAGTGAGACATGATGCTGCCGGCACGTAATTGCTAACACGCCGAACACTCGAGGCCATTCTCCTAACTGAACGTTGATCAAAAAGCTGATTTCCAGCTGACTCACTGGAAGATGTTCTCGCCAGAATGCTCCGCAAAACCCGTAGAGGCATTAGCCAAAGACCCAGTCGAACACACCAGACAAGCCCCAGGGCTTTCATCAGGAGCCACTGATCGGCGAACGAATTTCTAAAGAAGAAAAGTGGTGGTACCAGTCTCATGCTTGCTGATTTAGTTGGCGGTTTCAGAATTTGCGCGGGTATGTCAGACAATCGGGTGCAACTCGGTGTCAGGTTCTGTGGGTCCCTGAACCTCGATCAGATCATTCGCTTGCAACTGTTTCAAGAATGAGAGAAGTTCCATCTCGCACTGGCTGGGATCGACTTCGTATTCCTTAAGGAGTTCCTGATGAACATCGCTGACCTTTGCAGGTTCTTTGATCAACTCCCAGATGCGAGCCCCCAATGGGTTCAAACCGAAATAAGTTCCCGATTTGAGGTTAAGTATGACGGCTTCTCCCTGCAGGTCGCAGGACAGATTCTCCTCGGCGCAGACCACAACCGAGGATAGTCGGATCTCGTTCTCCGTGTTGGGCATCTTAGACTCGCTGTTGCCCAATATATCAGGCTCGCAAAGGATCGGAAGCATTATTGGTCTCCGGAAATCACTTTGTAATCTCGATAAGATTGCGGTCAGCCATATCAGCAAACAGGCTTCTCAGATCTTCCGCGCAGCGGTCAGACTCTACCGAATACTCTTCGAGGACTGCAGCTGTTATGTCGCTCATGACTTTCGGTTCTTTGATCAACCCCCAGACGTATTTACCGACGCCACTCAGGCCGTAGTAAACGCCGGATTCGAGATCGAGGATGACCGAACCGTCTGAGAGATCGCAGCACAGCAGGTCTCTGTTCGCGACGATGGCCGAGGTGTCGGTTATAACCATGGCGCGCCCCGCATGTCGGCGACCAGAGGCATTGGTAAACCCGCTTCAAGCATGGCGTTCCTTTGACCGAGGATTTATTAAGAGAACAACGTGCTGAGATTGGTTCCTTAGCTACCCAAGCCTTCGGCAATTACCTTTTCGATTTCTAGCGATGGCAATCTGGAGGGAAGGATGACCGCCAGAATTGTTTGCCACACGACTTTCAAATCCCGCAGACAACTCCGGGTTTTTAGATACTTGATATAGCCCTTGAGCTTCAGCGGCTGCAACACGGTTAAGTAGAAAACTTCGCGGTCACCCTCAACACACTCAAGCAGTTGTTCCTCATTCCGAAGGCGCATTGTTATGGGATCTGTGATCCCGGGTCTTGCAAGCAGGACGGTCGTCCATTGAGGATTGTTCAGGTCGACATACCTAGGCACCTCAGGTCGCGGTCCCACCAACGACATGTCGCCTTTGACAACGTTCCAGAGCCCTGGCAACTCATCTATTTTGGTTTTGCGAAGGATCTTGCCGATGGAGGTTACTCGATGATCGTCGCCGCTTGTTATTTGGGGCCCTCCGCCAAGTTCTCGCATGGTTCGCAGCTTGTATAGGACAAAAGTGCGTCCGCGTAGTCCGACTCGTGTTTGCCGGAAGATAGCTGGGCCAGCCGAACTAACTGCTACGGCAATGGCGGCAATCAAGATCAAGGGTGAGAATACAAACAGAACAATGAGGCCGATTGTCACGTCGAACAGTCTGGGAATTCCTTTACGGATCAGCATCGAATCGACTGACCGAGGATCCACCTGAGATCCGTCAAGGGAGGATGTCATTGGCGATAGCGACGACATAAGGCTTTAACTGTTTCGACGACGTGCTGCGTTTCGTCTGCACGCATTCCGGGGAATACCGGTAAGCTAATCAGCCTTTCCCACAAGTTGGTTGCGACCGGGAAGTCTTCTGGGCGCCAGCCAAAGGTTTCCTGATAATACGGATGAAGGTGGAGCGGTCTCCAGTGAACTGAACAACCAACCCCTGCACTCTTCAGCTCATTAACAAAAGTGTTTCGATCAATTCGAAGGTTTTCCAGGAGCAATTTGATTGGGAAAAGATGCCAAGAGTGAACGCGATTATTGTCTTCAGGCGGGAGTTCCACCTCTTCGATGTCTTTGAGCGCATCAAGATAGAACGAAACTATGCACTCGCGTTCAAGGCGCATCACCTCGGCTCGGTCCAACTGGTGCAGGCCGATGCTTGCAGCGATGTCCGTGAGATTATACTTGAAGCCCGGCGCGATAATCTTGTAGTCCCAAGTCCCGCCGGTCGCGTAGCGGTTCCAGGCATCCTGAGAAAGGCCGTGCAGCGACATCAGCCGCATGCGTTCGCTGAGGTCCGCCCGATTTGTGACTGCCATTCCCCCTTCACCCGTAGTAATTGTCTTATTTGCATAGAAGGAGAAACAGCTCACATCGGCTGTTCCTTCACCGCACTTTTGCCACGCTTCGTCAGATCTCGACCGCCAGGCTGCCGGAAAACTGTGAGCGGCGTCCTCGACAATCCATAAACCCTGGCTCACGGCAAATCTCTTTATCTCATCTATATTCATCATGTAGCCACCCACGTGAACCGGCATGATGCCCACAATCTTCAAAGCACGGGCGTTTATTTCATTCGCATGATTGGCTAACAATCTTCCCTCACGGAGGTCGTCAAGCTTGTGCGTAGCATCCTGAAGACTCATGTTGCCCGTTACCGGATCGCAATCAACCAGAATTGGGATGGCACCCTGGTAACGAATCACTTCGGCCGTTGCCGCAAAAGTCATAGTCGGCACCAGAACGGCCTGCGTTGGACGCAGCTCCAGCGCTTCTACCGCCAGATGTAAAGCCGCCGTACAGGAATTCACCGCCACGGCGTGTTCTGCACGCACAGCGGAAGCAAAGGCCTTTTCAAATCGTTTAACTTTGGAACCGGTGGTCAGCCAGCCTGAACGCAAAGTATCCGTTACTTCTGCGATTTCGATATCCGAAAGGCTCGGACGAAAGAAAGGCACATTGGTCGTTGAGACCAGAGTTAGTGTTGGTTTCATCTCAGTCTATTGAGGAGTTCCGGCCGGATTTCAGATTCTCTGCTTGCCAGTTGCTCAGCCCCGGTCATTTGACTAGAACTGCCAGCAAGTGTGTGCATAACAACGGCAAGCCTTCCAGGAAAACCGCTGCGGGCCAACTGGCTGGCGCAATGAGTCGAGCCAGCGGTGGGGCGAGGCCGACAGATTTGACGTCGCCACTGAGCTCGGGGAACAGCTGCCTTAATTCCTTGCGGCTTACCCGCCGCACATTCCGATTGTTGGGGTTGTTGACTGCAAAATCATACCAGAGCAAAACTCCGCCTGGACGAATCACTCGAGTGATCTCGGCGGCCAGCAAACGACGAACATCTTCATCAAGGATCGATGTGAAAACGGTGGAGGCGATCACCAAATGAAACGAGTTGCTGTCCCAGGGAAGTTCGACTCCATTGCCGACGCGAAGATCGGCGATTGGCAAGGCCTCTTGCGCCTGACGCGCTCGATGCTGATCCAACTCGATTCCGTGCAGGTTTTGCTCCCTTGCCCCCCATGTGATCAGATCTCCCAGCCATCCCAATGAGCCAAATCCTACTTCCAAGCATGCATCTTGAGGTCCTGGGAAGGCGCCGGCCAGGCGCAGCATTCGTGCGGCGACGCGCTTTCGCTGATCGCGCATTAGCATCTCCGCAGGTTGCCAGGGTGCATACCTGTCAACGCTAACCTCGCGTCCTCGGCGGCGGTATTCATCTCGAATGCGTCCGCTCTCGCGGGTGATGAAATCAGCTTCCTCACGCATGCTCATACTCGCTCTGAACTAAAAGGTCCAACCAAGTAGTCAGCGTTCGTTTCCCGATCTCTCCAGCGGTTCCAAAATCGGAAGAGACCCTTCACAAATCCAGTGCCGTAGGCCATATGAAGGGTCAAGAAAACCACTGGCAAATAAGTAAACAAGCGTCGGCCGTGTTTTCGCGTAATCAGAATAGTGGCCGCTAGATTGGCAAGAGCGTAAAGGACTGAGGTTAACCCGAATATCACCTTGCCCAAGGTAGTAAAAGGGAAGGCTAGAAGCGAAAGTAAGAGGACGAGCACAAACACCGGAGGCACGAATTGGCGCGGCTGCATGAGACCGGTGTGCTTCTGCATAACCCGCACCTTCCAGTAACCATATTGAAAGTACTGGCGCCAGAGAGACGACAGCGAACCGCGGCTGTAGTATCTGGACCGAATATCCGGAGCCAGCAAGATTTTGCCGCCGAGCTTGCGCAGCCGATAGTTGTATTCGTCATCCTGGTTCCGGACCAACTCCTCATCGAACAAACCAGCTTTCAAAAGTGCGGCTCTCGTGTAGGCTGGAAAGGCCACAGTGTCGACCAGTCTCATTGAGTTTTTTATTGTTCGAAATGCGACTCCTCCCACCCCAAAATTTGAACTCATTGCGACAGCTATGGTTTGGGCAATACGAGTCGTACCAATGGTCTCTAGTGGACCACCTACCGCATCAACATCACCCATTCTGAGGTGCTCGACACAGCAACGCACGTAGTCGCGATCAATTTCGCAATGACCGTCAACGCGGACAATTACGTCGCCTATTGCTTTCGCGAGCGCAATATTCAATCCCGTAGGTACAATCTTCGAGGGATTATCCAATAGGGTGAGACTGCTAACCTTAGTCTGGAACTCAGAAACCATATCGCGGGTTCCGTCCGTCGACATACCATCAACTACCAATATCTCAATACGATGTGCCGGATAGTTTTGTGCCAGCACAGCCCCGAGGCTGGTGGCTAAAAACGCACCTTCATCACGCACGGGCATTACGACTGAGACGAAGGGATAGCGATCCATTAGAGAACTCAAAATGAAATTCTTTGAAAGACTTCGGTTGGACTTATTAGTTGCGACTGCCTGCTGCGATCTTTCGACCATGCAGCTGTAGCCTTTTGTCTGATGGAAGGTTGCAGATCACCGCGCGAAACTTCCCATTGGCGCTCCGTGGTATCTCGTTTACCGCTTCAAGAATTACCTCTACGCTTCCCATACGCTCGCGAATGCGAGTAGCCAGTGCTTTACCGTCTTCCGTCCGGTAGTCGGGAGCAGGTACAAAACGTAGCCGGACCCGGTTAAGCGTTTCTTGAATGATTTGTGCCTCACGAACGGGCAGGTTGCCTTTGAAAACCGGATCAAGACGTCCGATGAGCCTACCATCTGGAGAATACAACACGTCATCGGCACGACCTTCAATCGAATCCATCTGTGGCAGCAGTCGTCCACATTCACACATGCGCTGGTCTGATGAGAAGGTGCCTCTGTCGCCAACTCGATAGCGAATCAGCGGCATATCAAGGTTCATGAGCCCTGTGCAAATCAGGTCGCCCGCTTGCCCATCGGCAACCAACTCATTACCTTGCATGATCTCTCCGATGCCGACTTCCGGCCATGTGTGCAATCGACCTGCCCCACACTCACTTGCGGCGAAAGATATCTCCGCCATGCCGTAGGTCTCGCGCAGCGGGCACTGAAAAGCCTGCGAAATTACATCCCGTTGGTGTTCGAACACTGGCTCTGCGTTTGTTATGACCATTGACAATTCTATGTCGGAGTTCCCAAGACGGAGAATTTCCTGTGCCAGTGTGTGGAGCGCGGACGTATATCCAAGCAAATAGGTTATACGATAGTGCTTGAGTGCTTTCAGATAATATGGCACCAGATCCGGGGCAAGGTGATATGAAGACATATACAGCTGATTAACAGCGGCATTCCAAACCCAGAATGGTGGCCTTCCTTCTTTGACTGGAGTGACGAGCTGTCCACCAAAAATTGCCCAACGATCATTTCTTGACAAACCTTGCCATCGAAGTGTTCGCGCTTCGAATAGGGCATACCAGCCGCGGTCGCATTGTTTACTGCGCCACAGTTGAAGAGATTTGCCGGTCGTGCCGCTCGTGTGCTCACGCCTCATGCGACGGAAGTTGCAATCGTCAGCAAGAAACGCTCTTGGGTTGCGTCGTAATGACTCCTTTTCCAGAATCGGCCAGTTCTCTAAATATTCGCATGAAGACCTATCGCCACGCCGCCGCCGTTCAGTCCAAAGGTCGCGATAGAAGGGAACCTTAGTAACCGCCCGATGAAGCAAAAGCCCGAGTTGATTCTCTTGCCAGGTCTTCCACTTTTCTGCGTCCCAATAGTCCCGCGCCAGAGCCTCCGACACTAACGTCTCAGTTTCGCTGCCATACCGCCAGGCGCGTAAGCGTGCCCCATACATTGTTGCTACCAGCGAGCGAACGGGCGAAGGCAGACTGTGATACATCTGAAGAGCTGCGTCACCCATGGCGAAGTAATCTGAGCCTCGAACGCTGTTGTGGGCTGATATTCATCATTTCCAATGAGTGGTTGAGGATTCAGCTGGACTAAACAGCCACCGCAAGTCGGTCCGCCGAGACGTCGTCGCTCTCTAAGAAGGAGACTTGTTTGAAACAGGCTTGATACCAGATCGTAATCATTACTAATTGTCTAACGAGGAGACTGTAGCCCTGGTCCCCTTCGAGGAAACTTCTGACCGCGTGTTTGATAAGCACTTGTCTGAAAGGTCCGTGCCTGATTGGGTCTAGTTCGGGAAGCGCCTGGACCAACGCGCGCAGTTCCGGAACCTGGCGAAAGTAAGCATCCCAGGGAACGCCGAAACCCCATTTTCGATGGCGCAGCACCGACTCAGGTAAACGGTGTCCCACAGCATCGCGCAAAAGCTGTTTACTCTTTCTGCCGGTCAGCACCGAAGTTGGCAGCGCCGCCAGGCGTTCAATCAGACGATAATCCAGGAAGGGCACGCGACACTCGATTGAAGCGCCCATTGTCATACGGTCGTTGCGATCCAGAATTGAATTAAGAAATGTATGGTGATCGCTATACAGGGCCTGCCGAAACGGTTCATTCGGATATAAGCCTTCAGCTTCAGCAAGGACGCTTTCACGATAAGGGAACGACAAGCCAGGCCGCATGCCAATCGACTGAAGGTCGCCTGGGAGCAGATCGCAGGAGTTGAAAAGAACAAATAGGGCATTCGATCCTAAATCAAGAAAACGGGCTAGCTTACTCATTCGTCCGTTAAAACCGAATGCACGAATCGCAGATGGGAATGCAGGCCGCAATGCTTTCAGCAAAGCCGGATGCCGCAACGGTTGGTAGCGAACGTAGCCTCCGAGGGTTTCGTCACCGCCTTCACCAGATAGCAACACTGTTACGAACGGTTTGGCATACTCGGCAATCGCCCACAGATGAAGGTCGTTGCCGTGAACCAGGGGCTCGTCATTCAACCGAGATGCTTCATAGAGCCTTTCCAACAGTTGGTCACCCGAGACCTCCAGTTCGTGGTGTTCTAGCTTCCAACGGTCAGCCACCTGCCGCGCGAGCGGACCTTCATCATAGCCCGCCTCTTTGAACCTCACTGTGAAACTCGCCACACCCGAGCCGGCTTGCTTTGCGAGCGATGCTGCAATGCTGCCGGAATCAAGGCCACCGCTTAGGAGCACACCAACCGGAACATCGCTTATCCGCCGCAGGCCGACCGCATCGTCCAATGTCTGTTGGAACCACTTGGCTGGATGCGTCGGCAGTGTAAGTTGTCGCGCACGATCACTGAGGTTCCACCAACGTTTGATCTGAACTCGATGAGTGTTCCAAAGCAGGTAGTGGCCGGGCAGTAACCGTTTGACACCGACGTAGGGGGTTCGTTCGCCTGCGACGTAACGAAAGCAGAGCAACTCCTCCCATGTGTCAGGATCAAACTCTTTACTGACGCCTGCAGCAAAAAGCGCCTTCTCTTCTGACGCAAAGTAGAAAGAGTTTCCTTGTGACGCGTAGTAGAGAGGCTTAACACCCACGCGGTCGCGGGCAAGGAAAAGGCTTCGATCTCGCTCGTCCCAGATCGCGATAGCGAACATCCCGTTCAGGCGCTCGAGCATAGCGGAGCCATACTCCACGTACATGGCAAGGACCACTTCCGTGTCCGAATCCGAACGAAAATTGTAACCACGGGTTTTTAATTCCGTCCTGAGTTCGCGATAGTTGTAAACCTCGCCGTTGTACACGATCCGGTAGCGCCCATCCTGGGTGCTCATGGGCATGCGAGCCCGCTCTGATAGATCGAGTATGGATAAACGTCGCGAACCCAATGCGATGCCGGGTTTGAGGTAATAACCGGCATCGTCCGGTCCGCGATTTACTAGCGAATCGCGCATCGCCAGCAGAACGCTAAGGTCGATCGGGTAATTTGAGTCACGCGACGCTATGCCGCAAATGCCACACATCAAGAAGTCTCCATCATTGCCGGATCCACCGCCCGCTGATTGCTTGGTGCTGCCTTCGTGCCAAACAAGGAAGGTGAAATCAGCTCGCTTGGATGGCTCAAAAGCTGAGCGAATAGGATTTCCCACTGTGGGCGCACTTGCTCCCACGAGAATCGTTCTGCCAATAAGCGCCCGTTGCGAGAAAGACGTTCTGCAAGTTCAGGGTTGTTAACAAGCGTTTCAACCGCCGCAACCATTGCGGCATCATCATCGTCCGTAACAAGTAGGCCGGTTTGGCCATGCGTAAGCAGATCGGCAATCCCCCCTACATTAGTGCTGACCACCGGCAAACCCATTGCGCACGCCTCAATAATCGCGACTGGAGTATTGTCGACTCGGTTTGTGTTGACCAGAACATCGGATGCGTTTCCTTCTCGCGCTTTCCCGCAGATGTCCAGGAAGCCAACAAACCGAACACGGTCGGCAACGCCGAGGGATATTGCGAGCCTTTGAATTTCGCTTTGACTGCCCTTGTCTGGACCAGCCATAACCAGTTGGGCTTCCGGAAATATTGTTCGCAATTGCGCTAACACCCGAACGGCCATGGCGGGATTCCACGTTGGATGAAAACAACGCATCCAGAAAAGATTTGGCTTTACTGTACGTCGATATCGAAACGAATATTCATCCAGGTCAATCACGTTTGGGATGATCCGCGCCTCGAATCCGTAGTGGGCCACTGCTCGCGCCAGAAATTCGGATGGAGCCACCAGGAGACTCGCTCTGCGAAGAACTCGCTTACTCCACCTCGGGGAGCGCGCCATGAACTCTGGCAGAGCCCCACCGTGCAACCACATGACAGTACGGAGACCAAGGCGGGAGCTAAGCCAGCTGGCAATGTCTTCAACGACGAAACTCCGGCCACCGTACACTTCGAGGATGACGACGTCTGTCTGTTTCCGTTGCCAAATTAAAGTCCAAATGATGTCGATGAGACGCTTATATCTGTTGAGGAAAGCAGAGACGGACGTCACGCTGTAACCCGTGCGTGCAAATAAATCCCCCAAAACTTGTCCTTGCTGCGTAATCTGACCTGGGTTACGCCCAACCATCGACCCTACAAAACAGAGTCGTGGCTTAGTCCTATTTCTGTCACTACTTTCCATCAATTTTTCGTAACCTTCGAAAGGCACTCACGGAGTGGGGCTTTGGTGTGTAGCCGGTGGCCAGGTACAAGCGATCACCGTTGATTCGATTTGTTCGTTGAATGACTCGTCACCCCTGCGATGAGATGTCCTTCCAGGGAGTCTTCGACGTAGGTTCATTAGATTACGCCGTCCCGTGATTGAGCGCGACCGTCTTCGCTTGCGTCGGCGAGGGTCTTCATCCGGAATGAGCATGGCAAAGGCAAGCCCAAACGTGAACGACGGCGCGGCCAGTCGCATGGCCTTGTCGAGCGTAAAAAGCAGGGTAAAAGCGACCATCGAACTGGCAACAGCTTTTCCTTTATTTCCGCGAGCGCGTATAACCGCTTGCACTGACGAGATCAGGAGTACACCGAGCGCCGTTAAACCAAAAAGACCATGTTCGGCCAGGAGCCTGGTGATTTCAGTGTGCGGCATATTCCTGCCCACTGCTGCCATGCCAACACCAACTCCTAGAACAGGATTCTCCATCCACAGGTTCAGGTCGGATCGGACTATCGCGTCTCGCTTCGACACTCCGACATCTTTGAAGCGTGCTGAGAGAGCTCCACCAGTGAATTCGTCCAGGTTAGGCAAGATCACGAAACTTCCAACCAGGACAATAGCGCCAATAGCCATAATCATTCGACCGCGAGACTGCCGGTCCTTGAGGAAGAAGCAAAGAGCCACGATCGATGAACCAGCCGCGTTGTATAAGCCACCCCGAGAGAAGGTTAAAGCAGCTTGACTAGCCAAGACCGCAAGTAGGCTAAAGATGAGAAACTTTTTGATCCAACCATGTTTGCTCGTTACGAGCCAAATGAGTGCGCACACCGCTCCCAGACCCAGTGCGCCCGATACCTGGTTAGGGCCAAAGCCACCGCTCGTAGCAATGTTCGACTCACTTGTAAACGCCAGACGAGAAACAGTCAGTGTCCCAGATAGGGCAACCGTGGCAACCCCCAGAGTGGGACAGAGTAGAGCAAAAAACATATGCTGGAGCTGCTTCGTTGATAGTTTCAATTGGCTGAAGAAGCACCAAGCTACCGTCAGGGCAAGTGGCCCAGACAGGTAAAAGCTCAGCGCTTTATGCAGTTCAAGGTAGTCGCCGACCGACATTAGGGTTATGAAAGTTGAGGGCATTAACAGTCCGAGATAGAGCAAGGGAGCAGACGGCAGCTTCCGAGGCCGATTTAGCATAAGGTGGATAAGGAAGATTCCGCTGATTGCATATTTTCCAAACTCCCAATAAACGTCAGACCTTGTCATCCTCCATAACACCTCAGCCCCGACAACATATGCGGCTGCGTAAGCTACACGCTCCGGGTGCTTTCCGCTTCGCACCGCCAACCATACGCCGACCGCTGCCGTTAACACGCCGTGCAGTGTAGATACCTGAGTAGAGCGCGACAAAAGAAGCGCCATGGGTATATGAAGCGCAAGGAAGACGAACGGTAACCAGTCGGACAATGGTGACGCCGCCTGCTCGAGACCGGGCTTCGCACGTAAAGGACGGAGCTGTAGCTGAGCTGGGATGGCAGTGCTCATTTTGAAATCATCTGGTGATAAAGGTGAGTCAATCGGCCTTTAAGAACGTCCATCGAATGGAATCGTGCTACATAGTCAGATCCCTGAAAACCCAGCACCGTCCGCAGATTCCGATCATCGATCATCCTTAGCGTCGCATCAGCCAAACCTTCTTCGTCACTTGGATCAACTACCAATCCATGGATTGCGCCGATGATGCCAGGTACTCCACCAACACGCGTGGCTACTACCGGCAAGCCACAGCCCATTGCTTCAAGCACAACATTTGGTGTTCCCTCCCAGTCGGAGGTGAGCAAGAGCAGATCGGAAGCGTAATAAAGAGGCTTTACATCTTTGAGCTCACCGAGAAACTCAATCTGACTAGAACGCAAGCCCAGCGCAGAGGCCTGCTCCTCCAAACAGGATCGCAGGGGACCGTCCCCCACGATTGTCGCCCTGACGTTAAGTTCTGGACGAGCGTGAATGATTCGATTCATCACTCGCAAAAAGCGATCTGGCCTTTTCGGTTCGCACAAGCGACCCGCAAACAGAATCTTGACTTTGTGATCACCGTTCCGGTAACTGCGCGGGTTTTTAGGCAGAACGGTTACGGCGTTCCGGACGAAGTCGACTCGATCTGACGCTAAACCTGCGGCAATAGCCCTATTCTTTGCCAGTTCGGAATTGGCAATGAGCTTGTGCGGCAGATGAAGGTGCCACCACCCCATTTTGCCGTTAATCTGCAGTTCGCTAGTAAGGTTGCTTCTGATTGCACCGATGCTCTTAATACGCAGTGCTCGAGCCGCCGCCGCGGCATACAAGTTTGTGTAGAAGTGCGCGCTCTGGACAATCTGGACGGGATCACGACGTAACTCCTGGATGATCCGAAATAATCTAACGGGCCGCCACTTTGGGGCACCGACCCAAATAACTTGAATTCCCATTGCGCGAATCTCTTCTTCCAGTGGCTCGTCCCTTGTCAGGCAGAGCACTCGAACTTTAATACCCGCGCTCTTGACAACCTTCAACATATAAATCAGCTGCCGTTCGGCGCCGCCTCGTCCAAGGGTGCCGGCGAGAAAACAAATCTTTAGAGATTTGAGATCAACGAGATGATTAGTTGAAATTTCCGACCGCAGCTCGCCCCAGGCGTTACGCAGATGATCACCAATGGTGCTTCCCCAGCGTTCCAGGGAATATTGATTAGCTGTTTCGATCGCGCTCGCTGACATCTTCCCGTACCTATCGCTATTTGAGAGAATTTGGCAAACAGCTTCAGCGACTGCTGTTGACGTTGGTTCCTCAAGCAATTGGCCACCGCCAGCTTGCATCAATTCGGGCAATACAGACACTCGGGTCGTCACAACCGGAAGACCGCAAGCCAACGCTTCAAGTACAACCTTGGGAAAGCCTTCTGAAGCCTGAGTAGGATAACAAAAGAGATCCGCCTGCTTGAGCAGGCTGATAACTGCGGCGTGGTCGACTCTGCCATGAAAGGTGATCCGATTACTCACGCCAAGTTGCCCTGCCAGACTCTTGAACTCCGCTAGCGAATCACCTTCGCCAACTACATCCAGGCTGACATCAGGAAAATCTTTAAGAATCAGTGGCAAGCTTTGAATAACGACTCCGGTTCCCTTCTCGCGATCCTGGCGACAAACGATAATCAATCTTGCCCTACTGGCGACTCGTAACTCACGAATCTGTTTGCAGGATTGCAATTCGTCTTCACTAAGCGAGGTTGCGAATATCCACTCGATTGCCGCGTTCGTGCGTGAGGCAGGTTCCTTCGAACCGCCCGTTGCCAGCATCACACGTTTAGAACCGGCGTATTTCTGCATAAACCACTTCCAGAAATATTCCGCGGTGGTAACTGGTTTTAGCCAGTTACCGCAGTGTCGTACAAAAAGTGGTTTCCGAAACGCAAACGCCAGCAACATGCCGATGGTACCGATGTCGCCCGGAATAGGAGCATGTACAGCATCGGCCTTAAGGAGTTCGCGAAAAATCACCGGAGAGTTTCGCAGCAGCCAGAAGACTAGCCGAAGTTTTCTCGACAACCCCCGACCGGCCGGCATACTCAGCGGCACAATAGAGATGTTGTGCCCTTCAAGTGGTATCTCGCCCGCGCTACTCGATTGTGTCGAGCAAGGCACAATGAGTGTCATCGCATCGAATAGTTTGGATAGAGCCCCCATTTGAAATGGGAATCCCCCATCGGTGGCAAAGCCAGAGGGTGATGAATCACTTATCCAACAAACTTTATGTGAGAAAACGGCGATACGCATCTGTCTATTCAGGTTTTGTCAGCTGCGATACAGGTCTCGGTGTCCTCTATTCTTTAATGACATTCCAGACCTTATGACCTCGAAAATCCCTTCCAGTCGTCCATGGATTTCTCTTAGATCTGAACGGCGCCAGCGTCGAATTGCGGAACTGGAAACACGAAACAACTCGAACATCTGGTAACGCCAGAAACGAGCCTTGTGCTGCCAGGTGAGAGGTTGAACAATGTCCTTGAAAACGTAGTAGTAATTGACGACGCATTTGAAACCAATCTTTCTTGAATCCACCCGCCCATTTGGTGAGCTGAGCTCCGTGCAGTGCGCGTCGCCGCACTGCAACAGTCGCCAACGCCGACCCGCGCGAAGAGCGAAGTGCGCATCTTCAAGTACGCCGTAGTCGCGAAAAAAGGAATCGAATCTAAGTCCGGAATCGAATACCTCACGCCGCCACACCGCACAGGCGGTAGTCATGAAATCGACTTCTCTCACGCCTTTGAAAGGAGCTTGCATGTTGGCGTTGATCGGATAACCTGTAAGGAAATCGTAACGACCCGGCTCAAAGGTCGTTAACATGCGTAGCCGACGATACCATCGCCAGCGTTGTGCAGAATCAGGCTCGAAGTGCTTATTCGTACGGTAGCCAACAACGCCACCGATTTTCCGTTCGTCATCACGCTCAAAAACCCGCAGGCTTGTCTCGAAAAAATCCGGCTCTAACCTGACATCGTCATCTATGAGGGCGAGAAAGGCACCTTCGGCTTTTTCGACTCCGGCATTTCTTTGAATGGCGGTTCCGCGACCATGTCTGATGTATTTGAGGCGAAATGGAAGAAAAGGCGTCCTGGAACGTACTATTTCTTCCGTTTCAGTCTCTGCCGCAGGCGCACCATCTATAAGAATTACCTCTTCCGGCAGGAGACTCTGTCTGCACAGGTTCTCAAGCAGACCGGCGACTTCCCGGGGCCGGCGAAAAGTAGGCGTAACAACTGAAATCATGCGATGCTGAATTCCGTTTCCAGGCTTTGAGCGTGTATCGGCGTGCGAAGCCCAGAGAGTTGGATTAAGCGATGGGCTACGCGGAGACCCGCATAACCGTCGAGCGAGTCACCAAACATGGTCTTAATCAGAGCTCGTCGATTCTCACGGCCGAACTCTGGCTTGACCAAAGCCGTGCGCAACATGAGGCCCAATTCCATTTCTGATTGGGCCACGCTCACCGCACCGCTACGAACAACTGGTGCGTAATGGTCGAACTTGTAATAACGGCTGTAGTCGAGGTCAGATTTATCGACTCCAACGGGGTTATAGCCAATATTGATGACTGGCTTGTCAAACATGCAGAGCTCCAGCGAGATGGTCGAGGCCACGTTAATACCCAGCGCCGCATGACGGAGCATGTTAGTCAGCAAAGGTGAGTCCTCCACTCGTGGGGTAAGCCAAGCGGACTCCCAGGGAATTGCGGGAAACAGCACGTCTGGGTTCGCGCGTTTGACTTCTTCAAACCTGCCAGATCCATCTTTCGGATACACTCTTACCAAAAGCTGCGGTGGTCCAAGGTCGCTCATCTCCCTTAACATGGCCGCAATGCCCGAAACAAACTGCTGCTCTTCCGGCATGTGGTTGGCCATGCCAGTGCTGTAGAACACGATGGGACGGGCGGGGTCAGCGCCAACGCGCGTACAAAACTCCTCTCGTGACCACTCGAAGGCAGGTCGAAAGTGGAAATCAAACTGCGGCGTACCTGTCACGGATACTTGTTCAGGGCGAATAGAATCGTAGATTCTTAGCAGCTGGTCTCTAAGAGCTTCATTCCACACCAGGTAGTGATCATATGAAGGGATAATCCGTCCTTGTGAGGTCAGATTGTCCCACGAGAATATGAAAGCTGCGGTAGGTATCCCGAGCCACTGTGCTGCCTGCACGGCTTGCATCGCCACATTGCTGTGAACGTGCGAAGCGTTGAAAACCAGAGAAGGCTTGAGTTGCTTGAAGAGACGGATGTAATAGTCGGTTGTTTGCAGCCGGCGACTGATGACGCGTTCGAATTTTGACAGGGATCTGAGGCCGCTACGATTTGCGAAGGGGTAGCAAGCGAGCTTTTTTATCCAGCGACGTGCGCGCAAACGAGCGTTGTTTGCTTCGGCATCTCGCAGCCGCCAGCGTTCCTGTGCGGCTTCTGACCACAACCAACGATTGTGTGCGAGATCCAGCAACTCCCGGGTCGCGCCCACGAGCCGGTGCTCTTGAATTCCTTCCAGTAAGTGAATGTTATCTGAACAGCTGCGCAATAGATCTTCAAAATCGTCGCCTGGAAAAACAGAAAGGACACTAGTCTCGACTTGGCGAGCCACTTCCTCCAAGGCTCCCGTATACACAAAATTACGAATCGCCTCACCACGCGGCAGAATAGCGACCACGTGAGCGCCGGCACCTTTGACGGTTATCTTGCGGGTTGCTCTATCTGGCACCTGGCGCTCTATGAATGAACTGAGTGCTTGAATGTCTGTGGTCATATTTTTCCTGCTGGTTCCCTGTTCAACCAACCTTGTTTGAGTGTTCAACTTGCAAATGAGAAGCAGATCAACCTGATAACTTGCGCGCTATCTTTGATTTGATCGAGCTCGGTTTCTTTTGGCTGAAATGATTTACCAATCCCGAGGTTCGCTATTGGCTCAACCTGCGCGGATGCTCAACCTTCAAGCTGGGAGGAAACAGCACCGCTGACTGCGAGCAGTTACTAATCGGTATCAATTGAGGCATAGCCGTATGCACATGCTCACTGGAATTCGGCGACTGGGCTCGCGTCAAGCACTGTCGCAATGGCCCGATTAGAGTGCGGACGCGTGGCTCAGACACGATCGCTGCGTGATAACCAGGCACCTCGTGAATCTCCAAACGGTCGCCGATAACCTGACTCCATCCCAGAGTTGGATCGGGGTAGCTGCCAGGTGGCTGATGGCTCGCGCGAAACAGCGTTAGCTTGCCCGCGTATGACTGCGGTTTGTACTTCTTTGACGCCTCATTCAAACAATCCTGGGTGGCCACAAGCGACTGTGGCAAAGGGGCGCCAACTACCTCGTATAATCTGGTCCAGGCTGCTTTCTTGATTCGTTTGCGCCACCTTCGGAATTTCAAGTTAACTTTTTGAACCTTATGCCGGATGTAAGGAATTCTCTTGCCAGGACCCAGCATGACCAAGCTCCCGATGTGGTGTTCCCACCTCCTGTAACTAGTCAGGACGCGAGTGCGAACTCTGTGCGTGGGCAGAAACTTTGGGTAACCGGGTCCCCAGGCATCAAAGAGGGCCAAGAGAGCCACATCCTGGCCCTGTTCGCGAAGCTGGCGGGCCATCTCGTAGGCTATCAAGCCTCCTAAAGAAGCGCCGCCCAAATAGTACGGCCCTTCCGGTTGCACCGTTTTTATTTCTCGGATGTAGTACTCCGCCATATCCTCCACCCGAGTGTGACGAGTCCGCTTCCCATCCAGTCCGATCGGTTGGATTCCATAGAATGGTTGGTCTGGCCCCAGGTGCCGCGATAGATCCCGGTAAAAGAGAACGTTGCCGCCGGCCGCGTGAAGGCAAAACAGCGGCGGCTTGGTTCCATTCGGCTGGATAGCAACCAGAGGCGACCAGGGTGGTTGCCACCCACTCTGGCGCAGGATTCTAGCGAACTCCTCAATCGTCTGAGCCTGAAACAGCGTAGCCAGAGGTAGCTGCTTGCCGATAGTTTTCCCGATTCGCGCAAACAATCTAACCGCCATAAGCGAATGTCCGCCGAGCTCGAAAAAGTTGTCTTTTATACCAATCGGCTCGCGACCGAGCACCTCTTCCCAAAGCTTGCTTATCTGATACTCGAACGAATCGCGTGGCGGAACGTATTCTCGTTCGCTGTTTGCCTGCATTAGATCGGGGGCGGGCAAGGCTTTTCGGTCAATCTTGCCGTTAGGACTCAACGGAAGACGATCCAGAACAACAAACGCTGCCGGGAGCATGTATTCGGGTAGGGATTCCTTCAAGTAACTGCGAATCTGGTCATTCGCAATTTTTTTCCCTTCCTCCGCTACTACGTAAGCCGTCAAACTTTTGTGATCCGGACTCACAATTACCACCGATTCTTTAATAGTAGGATGTCTGTTAAGGGCAGACTCAATCTCTCCCAGCTCGATGCGGAAGCCCCGTATCTTTACCTGATGATCGCCGCGTCCCAGAAATTCTATTTTGCCATTTGCCAGATAGCGGGCCAGGTCTCCGGTCTTGTACATGCGGCCGCCAGACTCACTGCTGAATGCGCTTGGAATGAAACGCTCAGCAGTCAGTTCCGGACGGTTTAAATAGCCTCTCGCCAATCCACTGCCGGCAAGATATAGCCATCCGGGTATACCGACAGGGACGGGCTGGAGTTGCCGGTCGAGAATGTATACCTGGGTGTTGGCGATGGGTCGGCCTATGGTCACCGCCTCGTTTGATCCCTTCTCGGTTAATTCCCAGGTCGAGTAAGTCGTATCCTCTGTCGGTCCGTATAGGTTGTAGACCTTCTCGATGTGACTCATTTCATAAATTCGCTGCACCAGCGCGTTCTGGAGTGGTTCACCCGCCAGGCAGACAGTTGTGACCGATGCGGGCACACCGCCGGCCCGCACCAGCTCATCGATCGCTGAGGGCACCGTATTAATCAGCGTAACTTCGTTCGCCGCTGCGAGCGTAGTTATTTCCAGGGCATTAGCGGCCAGGATTACCTTGCCGCCACGACTCAACGTCATGAAAATCTCAAAGATGGACAGATCAAAACAGATCGAGGTTGAAGCCAGCACACCCTCGAGTTCTTTGTCGCTGAAGTGTTCCTTGGACCAATGGATCAGGGTGGCAGCGCTATGATGTTCGATGGCAACACCCTTTGGCTTCCCAGTCGAACCGGACGTATAGATTACGTAAGCTAGACTGTCCGCTGAGGCCTTTTTCTCCGGGTTCTCCTCAATCTCCTGCGAAATCTTCCCCCAGTCCCGATCCATCATGACCACCTGGGCTTGCCCGCTCACCAACTTCGACTTCAGGCTCTGCTGCGTTAGCAATACTTTAGTGGTCGCATCCTTGAGCATGAAACTGATGCGATCTTGAGGGTACGCGGGATCCAACGGCACATAGGCCCCGCCAGCCTTGAGGACGCCAAGCAATCCGACCAACATATCTGCCGAACGCTCCAAAAGAACGCCTACCAAAACCTCAGGGCCAACGCCCATCCGACGCAGATGATGGGCTAACTGGTTGGCCCGCCGGTTCAACTCACGGTAAGTCAGCCGCTCCTCTCCCGCCACCAATGCTGTCCTGTCTGGAGTCTGCTCCACCTGTGCTTCGAAAAGACTCTGAAGCGTCGAGTCTCGGGGGAAGTTGGCCGCCGTGGCATTCCAGTCAACCAGAACCTGTCGCTGTTCTTTGATCGTCATCAACGGCAGCGTGGAAATACTCTGCGCTGGATCCTCAACCACTGCTTTCATCAAGGTCTGGAAGTGGCCGACCATTCGTTCAATTCTGTCTCTATCGAACAACGCCGTGTTAAATCGGAAGGTGCACCTAGCGTCTTCGTCAATGAACAGCAATAGGTCGGTACCGTTTTCATGGGCAACCGAATCTCCATCAAGTTGGACTGCGACCGGAAATACCTCACCATCATTCTGCGCTTCTGCTATCAATGGATATCGGACTCGAAGGTCACGAACGTAAGTCTTGCGTTTCCGCGTAGCCGCGAGCTGTTGCCCGATGGCTTCAATCGACTGACCTAGCGTTTCACTTTCGCTAAGAGCGATTCGCCACGGAACTTGCGAAGCAAATAAATTCCGGAACCCGGGATCACGGTAGTCGTCAGCAACTGTTAACCCCAGATCGAAGGTACGTGAATCACTAATGCGACCGAGAAACACAGCAAACAATGCCAGTAACACGTCCGTTTTGCTGAGGTGCTTGAAAACTTCTTGCTGGAAGACCTCAAATCGGTTAGGTATACCGACGCCAATTTCTTCGACAGCCATCAGTGGATCTGCGGCGACCGAAGTAAGCCCGAGGGGGAACGAAAAGGGCTCGAGGTTGGCCAGCCGATGTGCCCAGTAACTCTCATTCTTGCAGACAGATTCGACCAACGAAGTAAGGCGCTCCGAAGTAGCCGGGTTGATTTCCTCAATCTTATCGCCCTCTCGTAAGTTGAATCTTTCGACGAAATCGGCGACGCCGAGTTTCTTCCCATCAATATCGCTTAGACCAGCGACCGCCACATCGCGATCCAGCGTTGCGACAGAGAGTGAGTGATCGGCAATACTTAAAATAGTGCCAGGTGTGCTGCCGGAGACGTTTTCCAGAATTTGGACCTGACGAACCACAACGACTTGATCTCTAACGGCGATTTTAGCCTGCCCCATGGGGTTAGGAGTCTGACCAAAATCCAGCGCACGAATCAAAGCATCGATATCTAAGGCCGTACGGTGCCAAGACAAAATGCATCCACCGGCGGGCCTCAAGTCGATGGGAAAGTAAGTACGGTCGGCCAGGTTCTGAGCCAGCGGTACTACCTCATTTTGCGCCAGGTCCCGTATGAGTTCTTTGAATGAAGTTACTCCCGCCTCGTAACATTTTAGATTCAACGAGTGCGCCGTTTCGTGCCCAGCAATTGTCACGGACTGTTGCTTCAGAATGTCCCCACGATCAATGGAAGACGTCATCGAGTGCCACGTGACCCCATGGGTTGTCTCGCGGTTCATGATCGCCCATGAAGTGGCGTAGGCACCGGCATACCTGGGCAGAAGTGAGTCGTGAAAATTTATAGCGCACTTACGTGGGAGGGCCAGAACATCTTTCGGAAGCACCTTATAGTTCACGATGCTAAACAAATAGTCGAAAGACTGCTCTTGCAAGGCCGTAAAGAAATCACCTGACGGATCAATGCACCGCAGGCCATGCTCTTCGGCCCATGCGCGAATCGACCCGTTGGTTGTGATCAGCCCAAGGATCGAATGACCCTGCGCCACAAGCTCTTCCGCACACGTCAGCGTGAGAAGTTCCTCGCCGATGATAAAGCTAGTGAACTCTGCCACGTTAGTAGGTCCTATCTAATTGAATTATGTAACCGGGTAGTGGGGGTTAAGTTCGCGGTGTGTTGCCAGCAATCTGGGCGTGCTCTTTAAGGAAATGCAGGATCGCGGATGCCAGCCTTTCTCCGCACCGGCCGTCGAGATATTGGCACACATACTCCGCGAGCCACCGTCGGCGATCGCGGTGTAGTGACGGGTCCGCAAGATAGCCCTTAATCGCTTGAATCAGCTCTTGTGGATTATTAACGAGCCAAACACCGCCTGACTCTGCGATAGGCTTGAAGTGAGACCAAACGTGATTGACGTCCTTGACCAGAGCCTGATTTGGCTGGCCTGGCTCGGGGTCGTAATTCAAATTCACAACCGGTCGATCGAAAATGGCTGCATCGATCGTCACCGTCGACGACAGATTTACTACTACGTCGGCGTGACGAAAAGTATTAACCCATTCAAGAACATCCTTCTCATCCTGAGACCGCGCGGTCAATTCCCTGCCTGCATCGGCGGTTCGTTGTAGAACTACGCGTGGTGCGAACTTCTGAAACAACTTAGCCATTTCCATCCTGTCGTGAATGGGATGCGGTCGAACAATTATCTGGACGTCTCCCAGATCTCCGGCCGCAGCTCTTTCCGCGAGAAACAGCGCTCCATATTTTTCCTTCAAGAAATTCGGAGAGCCAACGGCGTAAACAATTATTGGCTTATCAGGCATGAGGCCTTGACTAAGACAGAATTCTTCTCTGGAGATGACGAACCGATCCTGGAAAAAAATGTCGAACTGTGGAGCTCCCACTACAAAGACAGGCAACGACTTCGTGTAAGGATAGAAATGATGTAGTTCGCGTTTCCCCTGTTCCGACCAAACAATATAGGCGTCGGATCTAAGGGGCAGCCGATTTTTAGTCGAGAGGTTGTCCCATGAAGGTATGAATGCAATCGTGGGAATGCCTAAATTCTTGGCAGCGGCGATTACGCCGGGCTGCTCAAATTGAAATGGACCAGTGGTTACAAGTGCGGCGGGTCGATTGTTCCGCAACCGCTCTATAGCTTCTGGACTGCGCCGGTGGCTTAACAACATTCGCCCGAGGCCGTTTTCTAACAATTCTTCAGCATGAGTAAGCGCAAAGACCCGGGCAGGAAGCCTAAGCGCGGAGACCAGACGCCGAGTGCGCTTGGTGCGCACATGCCGCCACATGCTAAGCCGGCTCGGTGGTCGTTGCCGAAAATCCCAGGCAAATTCATTCATCCGGCGCAGCAAGTTATGCGGGAACTCCTTGAAGGGAAATACTTCTGGAAACTCCTCAACCTCGCCTGGGCCACGAGACCAGATCGGATGACACCGAGGATTGCGCATGGAGCTGGCCCAGACTCTGACTGTCGCGTCTTCACCAAGAACTTCGCGGAACCGAGTGTGAATAAGAATTCGATCGGTTAGGAGCGAAGTCGACAACAAGAGAACCTCGGGCTTTGGAGCAACGACGGTTTTCAGGTTCGCCGAATTGTCTTCGGAGACTTCGAGATACTGGTAAGAGGCTTCGGTTAGCATCCTTGCTTTTTGCTAGGGACGGGCCGTGTCTTCAGCATTCCGCTTCCGATCAAGCCACCATCCGCGCTTCGGTGGCGCCAGAGCAAACGCCTGTTCCTGGTCGGCAGGAGGATCAAACCGTTCTTGCCGAATCATGAATTCTTCTGACTCGGAAGCAGCAGACGTGAACATAGCCGTGAACATCAACCGCGAGCGCTCACGTGCCAGTCCACCCTTGTGATAGCCGCGAGTGTCGGCGAAGATTATTGTGCCTTTTGGCCCAATCCCCCGGAACCATTGTTCGGGAGAGATCACTTCAGCCATCTGGGCATCACTGCTTCGTCTAACATTACCTTCGAGCGAATACGGGGCTTCCTGTCGCAAGTAGCCTTTAGGATGGCTGCCTCTCGCATAGGTAAATGGCCCGGCGCCTTCGTTAACATCCGAGAGGTAGAGAAATACCTTTACAATGAGATGATCTTCTCGGTCTCGGTGCCAAAGCTGCGACTCGCGCGCCTCAACTTGCGTGGGGAAGGTATGCCATACGTTGTAATACCGGAGACGTGAACGCATTCCTAAATAGGCGTTAGCAACCCCAAGAACATTCTTCTGCAGGGCCAGCCGAGCGTATACGCTCAACGGGTCGAGCTGCGGATTATGTCCCAGGTACTCGAGAATGAAAGTCTTTCTACCCACGGCGGTGGTGTCATCGGCTGCTTCCTGCGTTTTGGCAATCTGGGCCGCGTGCAAAATTTTGTGACTTTCCACCGTCCTACACAATTCGTCGAAAAGTGAATCACTTTCAAGTAAGTTACTGGCCGAAGTAATCGCGACACCATCGCGGTTGAGTGAGACCAGGACACGCGCCGCCTCACCCTGAAGCGGACCCGAACTGAGCCGGTACGTTAGCGTCGGAGTCAGGTTGAAGCCGTAACGCCAGGTCGGGCCGAAGTGCCGAGCTGCTCGAACTAAACGCCTCACCGTTGAGTGAACCATGATTATTTGAGGTAGATCAGCCAGAATTCCGACGCCTACGCCCGCCCTGCATTAAGGGTCGCCGTGGATTTCTGTCTGAATTAGCTCTGTTCTAGACCTGCGACATTTGCAGGATGGGATCTTGCAAATTGATAGGTGGCGGTTCCGGTATGCGAGTTACAGGGTCAAGACAGCCTATGAGCTTTTGAGCAAGAACCTGGACGTGCGGCTCTACTACTAAACTCACATGATCGCCGGGCACTTGGAAAACCTGGAATTCACCTACCGCTAAACCTTTCCATAGCGTCAAAGGGTTGATGGATTCGTCGATGCTTCGCTTCTGCGCAAGAAACAATGCGATGGGTACTGAACAAGGCCGGGGAAGATAGTTCTTTATAGCCTGCCGATTCGCCTCATCGACCTTTTGCAAACCGGGAGGCAATGGTCGGTCGAAACTCTGGTAGCCCTTATAAGCAATTTGCCACAGCCGAGACTTCGTTCTTCTTTTAATAGTGCGGAATTTTTTCGTGATATGAAGCAATCGATCGGGGCCAAATAAAGTGTGCCGCAAATGATACTTAGCTCTTCGAAAATAGCCGATAATTGCTTTCCGCAGTTTTTCAGTCCATTCAGACCTTATCGCGTGATTAGGTGGATTCGTATCGAACAATGCCAGTAGGCCAACCTCTTTCCCAAGCTCTCGTAGTTGGCAAGCAACTTCGTACGCAACTGAACCACCGAAGGATTGGCCGCCGAGGTAATAAGGGCCATTGGGTTGAAACTCCAACAGCTCACGGATGTAGTGAGCCGCCATGTCCTCTATTCGAGTATAAGGCGGCGTTTTTCCGTCCAAACCTATCGATTGAAGACCGTAGACCGGCTGATCGGGTCCGAGATGATGTGCCAACGCGCGGTAACCCAGAATGTTACCTCCCACCGCATGAATACAATAAAACGGTTTCTTTGAACCGCCTGGCTTGATTGGAACCAAAGAAGCCCATAACTGCATCCAGCCTTCCTCACGCACAATCTTAGCCTGCTGCTCTACATTGGGTGCCTGTAAGAGAAGCGCAATAGGCAGGTCAATGCCCAATTCCCTGGCGATTCTTTCGACTAATTCTGCCGCCAGTAACGAATAACCACCCCGATCGAAGAAGTTATCCCTAACTCCGATGGGATTAACGTTCAAAACTTTCTCCCAGATTTTCACAAGTTGTAGCTCCAACGCGTCGCGAGGCGCTACGATTGCTCTTGCTGAGCTGTCAGCATTCATGCCATTTGTTGCTGCCAAACCGAGTTTTTCCGCAAGTCCGATGCGCTGTAGTTTTCCAGTAGGGCCCTTTGGAATTTCGTCGACAATTAATACGCGTCGCGGAACCTTGAAACCTGCCAGTCGCGCCGCGGCAAATCGCTGGATTTCCCCCTCAGTCGTGGCAGCGCCATTCAACAAGACCACCGCCGCGGCGACCTCTTCACCCAGCGCAGAATGGGGAGATCCAAACGTCACAGCCTGGGCTATCGCTGGATGATCCAGTAACACCTCGTCAATCTCTCGAGGAGAAATCTTTTCTCCACCTCGGTTGATGATCTCCTTGATTCGCGCCGTTATTGAAAGAAAGCCATCATCGTCCAAAACTCCCTGATCGCCGGTTCTAAACCATCCATTTGTAAAGGCGCTTGAATTGGCTGAAGGATTGTTCTCATAGCCACTCATCACGTTTGGACCGCGAATAACAATTTCGCCGATCTCGCCGGCGCAAAGGAGATTGCCCTGCTCATTCATAATCGAGATTTCGGGGCCGGCTGCACTACCAACCGAACCCAGTTTTCTTTCCTCGGGCGGTAGTGGGTTGCTGGCCATCTGATGCGCAGCTTCGGTCATTCCATAGGCTTCAATGACTGGCGCATTGAATATCTCTTCCAGCTCGCTAGCAGTTTGAGGTGACAAGGCTGAAGAAGATGATCGAATAAAACGCAGTGGGTTACGAGAAATGATTTCGCTATTCTCTCTCGCGCGCGCCAAAATCGTCTGATGCATCGTGGGAACTGCGGTATACCAGGTTGGCTTGAACTCCTCGATCCAGTCGAAGAATTGACCGGGTCGAAAGCCTTGTGTACACACGATGCTGGCTCCAGAGCTTACAGATGACATTAGTGCCCCGATCAATCCATGAATATGAAAGAGCGGCATCACGTTGACACAACGATCACTGGGAACCAGGTGCAATGTGTGCTTGATATTGTTGGCGGAGATGCAAATGTTTGCTTGCTTCAGGGGAACGATCTTGGGTCGGGCCGTTGTGCCCGATGTGTGCAGGACCAGCGCGATGTCATCAGCCTCGGCCCACCCCGCATTCGTCGTGGTCCCAATATCATTTGTTTTAAGCGAGAACATGCCGGCGTTGGTATCAACCGCGGGCGTTAACTCGATGATCGCGATTCCAAGCTTCTGAGCCATCTCTAATACTGGAGATCCCATCCCTGCTTGGACAATCACAGCCTTCGCTCGCAGATCTGTCAGGTAGAACTCGAATTCCTCAGCGCGATACTCTGGGTTCAGCGGAGCGCAGGTAGCGCAGGCGGCAACCGACAAGAAAGTCACGGCCATTTCAGGTCCGTTAGGAAGAACGATAGCTACTCGGTCATTGCGGCCTAATCCTATTCCGTTTAATTGCCGACCAATCCGTTCGATTTGTTGGTGCAATTGACCATAGCTCATCGGCGTCCGCCCGGGCGCAAGTATAGCCAGACCTTCCGGCTTCCGACTTGCTTGCGCCTGCACGATGCTTTTGAGTGTTAGTAGCGGCAAAACCTTCTCAGGTTGTTGTCGTAATGCAAGATATGACATCTGTGTAGTTAGCTGGGAGTTGGTCGGCGGTTCAACGGTGGTTCTGGAAAGGAGTTGTCTATTTGGCGTTTACCAACGCCAAGTGTGAGACCGCTGACACGGGCTTCACGCCGTTGTTTTCATTTCGCATTTCAAGGTTTTCATTCAGAATTGCGGTGCATTCTTTCACACCAGGTTTCCGATCGCCCGAGTAGCTCAACAATCCGTCGTTGGCTTTCAGAAGCTTCAATGCTTCGTCGACGGCCGCTTGCGCAGCAAAAAGGCACGGCGTGCTGTAAATGATCAGTGAAACGCCCGCATTCCTTAAGTCCCCAATCGAACATGCGGGCGATTTGCCTCCTGCAATTTGGTTGAACGTAAACGGCAGCTCGATCCGACTCTTCAGTTGTCTAACGGTATCAAGATCCTTCAAACCATCGACCAACACTGCGTCTGCTCCAGCTTGTGCGAATGCTTCTATACGACGGGTAATTTCATCCAAATCAGTCGCGTCAGTCCGAGCAATGACGACCAGTTCGCGACGCGTGGACAAAACCCGCTTCAACCTAACAATATAGTCGTCCAGGTCCATCAACTGCTTCCCATCAAAATGCCCGCAACGCCTGGGCCTCTTCTGATCTTCGAGAACGATTGCCGAAGCGCCGGCAGACTCCAGCAGCGACGTGACATGACAGGCAACCTCCGTGTCGCAGTAGCCGTCATCCATGTCAACCAAAAGATGGTGGGTTGGAAGGATGGCTCTTAAACGCTGCACAAAGGCAACAATGTCAGACCAGGCAATAAAGCCAATGTCAGGAAGGCCATAGTAACTCGCGGCAAATCCAAAGCCGCTGACAAAGAGGCTATCGTAATGTCGAGCGGCGAGCGTTGCCGAAAAGACATCGTAGACACCTATGAAGGGAATGATGTCTCTTCTGGTCATCTCGTGCCGTAGTCTGCGTCCGAATCCTGTATCCATGTTCTCTCCTTACCAAGCTTTGTTAAGTCTCGAGGTCAATCGACGTAGGAGTATCTCTGCGCCGCGCTTCGTTCCAATTGCGACTTTTAGCCACTTACGACATGTCGTGTACTTCAAGACAAGCGTTCAGCTTGTCGACTAAGAATCCGACGCGAGGCTCAACAATTATTGTTCCGTGACTGCCGTGAACCTCGTGTATTTCAAGATGTCCCGTGACGAGTTCACCCCATCCCAAGGTCGTATCAGGATGGATACCTGAAGGCTGTCTGCTTGCCCGAAATAAGGTGACCACTCCTGGGTATGTTTTCGGTTGATAAGCCGCTGCCGCAATTTTGATCGAACTCTGGGTTTCTCTGAGATGTTCTGGTAGAGGTCGTCCGAGACTCTTCAAAAGCTGGGCTGTCACTCTGCGACGACTCCGCTTACGGAATCTTCGGAATTGATTCTTAGCTTTTGTAGCCTTCACTTTTATGTAGGACCATTTCTTGCCTGGGCTGAGGATCCTGATGGTTTCGACATGATGCACAATTCGGTCGACCAAAAATGCGAGCTTTATCCGGCCCGCCGACGTTCTCAGGTGTCTCTTCAGATAGCCTGGTGCGTAGGTGTCAAAGAGAGCAACTAGGCCTACAGAATCTCCCTGCTCCTGGAGTTGCTTGGCCATTTCGAAGGCTACTAGCCCTCCAAATGATGATCCACCTACATTGTAAGGACCGCTCGGGTAAACCTTCTTTATCTCCTCCAGGTAATATGCAGCCATGTCCTCAATCCTGAAATGACGTTCCTGCTTTCCGTTTAGGCCCCGGGGTTGAACTCCATAGAAGGGCCGGTCTGGACCGAGGTGCCTGGCGAGATCCCTATAGAAGAGTACGTTGCCGCCACCCGCATGAACGCAGAAGAGTGGGAGCTTGGAACCTTCGGAGTTTATTGGGACAAGACACGAAGCGCCGCTCGACTCCTGTTGAAGAATGCTGGCAATGCCCTCAACTGTGGGGGCATCGAAGAGCGTCGCCAACGGAAGTTGTTTCCCTGTAACAGCCGCGATTTCTGAGAACAGACTCACCGCCAATAGGGAATGGCCTCCCAGATCGAAGAAGCTGTCCTTGACACTGATCGGATGAATCTTGAGAGTCTTCTCCCAAATGTCTACCAGCTTTTGTTCCAACACGTTTCGTGGTGCCACGAATTCCTGCTCACACGAGGCATCCACATCTCGGATCGGAAGCGATAGAAGGTCTATCTTTCCGGCTACAGTGTGTGGGAACGAATCCATCAAAACAAACGCCGATGGAATCATGTAAGCAGGCAATTTTCTTTCCAGATGAAGTTTCAACTCCCGAGCTGAAGTCTCGTTTTCACTTGCAATGACGTATGCCACTAACCGTTGGTCTCCTACCTGGTCGTGTCGCATAGTTACAATAGCCGAACGAACTGCCGCTACCTCTTTGAGTGCCGCTTCTATCTCTCCAAGTTCTACGCGCATGCCGCGTATTTTGACTTGATGATCTACACGACCTAGGTATTCGATGTTTCCGTCGTCGAGAAATCTTGCGATATCCCCCGTCTTGTATAGTCTTTCGGTTCTCTCTTTGCTAAATGGATTCTTGATGAACTTCTCGATGGTCAGATCGTCGCGATTCAGATATCCACGGGCCAGCCCTACTCCTCCTATGTGCAGCTCTCCCGGAATGCCAACCGGGACGGGGTTGAGGTTTGCATCAAGAATATAGATCTCAGTGTTTGCTATTGGTCTTCCGATAGGGACCGTTGGCCGTTTAGAGCCGTGTCTGTCGCAGGCCCAATGCGTGACCTCTACGGATGCTTCTGTTGGGCCGTAAAGATTGTGCAAATCGGCGCCCAGGTTCGCGTGAAATCGCTCGACCAGATCTATGCTCAGTGCCTCGCCGCTACAAATCACCCTCTGCAGGCTCGCACATCGGGCCAAGTCCTTCACATCCAGAAAAAGCCGCAGCATGGACGGTACGAAATGTGTGGTTGTGATTTGCTCATTCTGGATCAGGGTGGCTAAGTATTCGGGGTCGCGATGTCCTCCAGGTTTAGCCAGTACCAATCGAGCCCCTGTCATTAGCGGCGAGAAGAATTCCCATACGGATACATCGAAGCTGTAAGGAGTCTTCTGCAATACTCGGTCTGAGCCATTAAGCTGATACTCATCTTGCATCCAGAGCAATCGATTGGATATTCCGGCATGGGTGTTCATGGCGCCTTTGGGTTTGCCCGTAGACCCTGAGGTGTAAATCACATACGCGAGATCCTCTTCCTGAACACCTGTCTGTAGATTATTAGCGGGTTCAGCGTGGATTTTTTCTGAGTCTAGTTCAAGGCAGACGATTTTTGAGGTCAGGGTTGAAAATCGATTCAAAAATCGTTCCTCAGTAATCACAACTGGGGATTTGACGTCTTCCAACATGAAAGCAAGCCGCTGCTCGGGATATTCGGGGTCTAGAGGGACGTAAGCACCTCCCGCCTTGAGCACTGCGAGCAGGGCAGTTACCAGCTCGAAAGACCGCTCCATACACACGTATACCGGTAAGTTGGGTGTTACCCCAAACTTCTTCAGATAATGGCCAAGTTGGTTTGCCTTGCTATTGAGTTCAGAGTAGCTCAGGTGGTTGTTCTCGAAAGTTACGGCTGTTGCTTCGGGAGTGCGGGTCACCTGCTCTTCAATTAATTCGTGAAGGACTTTCTTCCCCGGATATTCTGCCTTAGTTTGATTCCACTCTATTAGGATCTGACTCCTCTCGGCTTCGGGAAGTAGCGACAGTTCGCTTATCGCTGCCTGTGGTTTGGTTACTATGCTTTGAAGCAAGGTCTGGTAGTGCGCGAGCAGTCGATTGATGCTTGGAGCGTCAAACAGGTCGGTACTGTATTCGCATGACAGGCGCATCCCTTCTTCTCTTTCCACCAAAAAGAAGGTCAAATCCGTCTGCGTTCCCTTTCTGTCAATGCGGAATGGAGTGAACGAGATTCCCTGGATTCTGATGGGTTGAATAAACGCTTTTTGATAGATGAAAAGCGTCTGAAAAAAAGGATTTCTATTTAGTTTCCGGTCGGGGTTAAACTCTTCGACGATTTTCTCGAACGGCACATCTTGATACGCATAAGCCCGAAGACAACCCTCCCGAACTCTGGAGAGTACCTCGTTAAAGCTTAGTTCACCCGATAGTTTGGTTCTAAAGAGCAGAGTGTTTACAAGGAACCCAACCAGGTCCTCGACTTCCGGGAGATTGCGGTTTGCCACAGGCGAGCCAACAACAATGTCCTGCTGATTTGTGTAACGGTGCAGCAGTATCTTGAAGGCAGCCATGAGGGTCATGAATAGTGTGGTTCCCTGCCGGCGGCTGAGTTCCGTCACTGCCCGAATTAGCGGTTCCGATAGCAGAAGTGAGGCTGTCGAAGCTTTAAGTGAGAGTATCCGCGGGCGTGGTTTGGCAATTGGTAGGTCAAGAGATTGGGGCGCTTCCGCCAGTGCCTCCTTCCAAAAATCAAGCTTCGTCCTAAAGTCGGCTGTGGAAAGATATTCCTGCTGCCATTGAGCGTAGTCGGCGTATTGAATCGGCAGTTCGCCAAGTTCGGGTTCTTTGCCAGTCGAAAAGCTTTCATAGTACGTTCCCAACTCCCGCAGGATGACGCTGAAAGACCAGCCGTCGGAAACGATGTGATGCATGTTGAGCAAGAGGAGGTGCTCATTCATGGCAAGTGCATAAAGCGTAACTCGGAACAACGGTCCTCTGCGTAAGTCAAACGCCCGTTGAACTTCTTCTTCGATGAGACTATTAGCTTTGCTTTCACGCTGTGCTGCGGGAAACAAGGAGAGATCTACTCTCTTCAATTTGAATTCAAACGAAGGAGAGACGATCTGGATTGGATCGTTCTCAATCTGGTCGAAAGTGGTCCGTAGTATCTCGTGACGGGACACAATCTCCTGAAGCGCCTTCTGCAATGCTCCCTCGTCAAGCGGACCTTCTATTCGCAACGCGATCGGGAGATTGTATGCGGAGGTCCCCGGTTTTAGTTGATCAAGAAACCACAACCTGCGCTGGCCGGAAGAAGTGGGGAAAACGTAAGCCTTTTTTCCAGTCACCTCAATCGGAAGGTACTGCGATGGCGTTTCAGCGCTATAAGACTGAGACATTAGCTTAATTTGCCTTGGTGTCTTTGGATTTCTTTTTGCTTGATTGTTGGAGCGTAGGAGGCTAGACGGATACGGCCTCTCGAGCCAGTCGCCTGATTGTAGGCAGTGACTGCTCTACGTCGGTATTTCCCAGAAGCGCCTGAGTAATTCCTCTAATCGTGCGATGCTGAAAAATCTGCTTCGGACTGAGCTTTATTCCTACCAGGCTAGCCTTTGTGGCTATTTGGAAAATTAAAAGCGAATCGCCTCCGAGCTCGAACACATCGTCGTTGATTCCCACTTTGTCGAGCCGTAGTACCTTTGCCCATATCTCCGCCAGCGCTGCTTCCTGCTCATTTGTGGGAGGAGCGTAAACACGGTCCTGGGTGAACGTGGAAGCGTCCGGGGCGGGAAGCGCTTTGCGATCAACCTTTCCATTCAATGTGAGCGGCAATTCATCCATCATCACGAAGGCAGCGGGAACCATGTAGTCCGGCAATTTGGCTGCCAGGTATTTTCGCAAGTCCGCGCCCAGATTCTGTGTTGAAAGCTTTGTGTTCCACTGTTTCTCCCAATAAGAGTTCACATCACCGAGCTCTTCAGCGTGCCCGTTACTGCCGACGGTCGGCACCACATAGGCCACCAACCGTTTTGTCCCCGGGGTTTCCTCTCGCGCAGCAACCACGTTGGTTACTACCGCCGGATGCTCGCTAAGTGCGGTTTCGATCTCGCCGAGCTCAATTCGATATCCGCGGACCTTGACCTGATGATCGATGCGGCCCAGGAACTCTATGCTTCCGTCCACCAGGCGCCTGACAAGATCGCCAGTTCGATACAGTTTGGACGCCGCCTCGCTGGAAAACGGATCGGCAATAAACTTCTCAGCCGTAAGTTCCGGTTTATGGAAGTAACCGCGAGCCACTCCGTCGCCACCTATATGAAGTTCACCGGAAACGCCGATTGGTAGGGGCTGAAGATTTTTGTCCAACACGTAGAACTGAGTATTGGCGATAGGGTGACCAAGGAAGACAGGGCCTTCGCCTGATTCGATCCTGGCTACAGAAGACCAAATAGTTGTCTCGGTTGGGCCATACATATTCCAGAGTGAGCCGCACCGGACAGCGAGTTCATTAGCAAGATCTCGCGAAAGAGCTTCGCCTCCACAAAGAATCTTAAAACTCGCGTTCCCTTTCCATTCCGCCTCGAGGAGAAGACGCCAAGTCGCCGGTGTGGCTTGCATCACTGTTGCCTGTGAGCGAGTCAGCAGGCTCATCAACTGATTACCGTCAGCTGCAACTTCCCTGCTCGCTATAACGACAGCTGCTCCGGAAACAAGCGGCAGGAACAGTTCGAGTCCAGCGATGTCGAACGAAAGCGTGGTGACCGCAACGAGAACGTCCTGCGCGACAAGTCCTGGCTCTTTCTGCATGGAGCAGAGCAGATTGACGAACGCACGATGGCCGACCTCTACCCCCTTCGGCGTCCCCGTAGAGCCTGAGGTGTAAATCACATAGGCCAGACTGTCGGAGGTGGTCTGGATTGCAGGCTTCTCCTGACTGCGTATGGCCACTCGATCCCATTCGAGGTCAAGACAGACCACGTGAGCTACTCGGTCCCGCAGATCGAGCGCGAGGTGTGCCTGCGTAACCATTGTCTGCACACCAGAATCTTCCAGAATCGCCTTGACGCGTTCCAGGGGATACGCGGGATCGATGGGCACATAGGCGGCTCCGGCTTTCATTATGCCAAGCAGTCCGACCATCATATCCAAGGACCGTTCGACGCAGATTCCCACGAGCGACTGATGACCCACACCGACCTTCGTCAGATAGTTGGCAAGTTGATTCGCTCTGTCGTTCAGCTCGCCATAGCTGATTGTCTCGTCTTCAGCTATGACGGCAATTGCATCAGGAGTGCGAAGCGACTGCTCTTCGAACAGCTCATGGACGCAACGCTCACGAGGGTAATTACTCGCAGTTGCGTTGAGTTCGGCCAATTGCAGCTCGAGCTCTGCCTTTCCGAGCATTGGCAGTCGCGACACCATTTGTGTCGGCTCAGCGACAGCGCCTTCCAACAGAGCGCGATAGTGTCCGAGCCAGCGCTTGATGCTTTCAGCGTCAAACAAGTCGGTGTTGTATTCGCAATCGATAACCACTCCGCCGTCGGTTTCGAGCATGTTGAAATAAATATCAAAAGTGGCATAAGCCTTCCGGTTGGTGGTGATTTCGAGTTGAAGCCCACCTAGATCCAGCCCCTTGAATCCGGATCGATCAATATTGAACATGGCCGACAGTAATGGGGAATGGCTCGGATCTCGAGGCAACGCCAGTCGTTGGACAATCAAACCATAGGTGTAATTCTGGTGTTCGTAAGCATCCAGCACGGTCCGTTTGGCTCTCTTCAGGTAATCAGCGAACGATTCCTCAGCTCTAACGTCGCTTCTCACCGGAAGCAGGTTGGCACAGTGACCGACAAGCCGTTCTTCTCCGATCATTGACTGTCCCGCAGCCGGCACAGCAACAACCAGGTCGCTCTGGCCCGAAAGGCGGTTGAGTAAAACGGTGAACCCTGCAAACAGGGTGGCGAACAGAGTGGCGCCGTTTTTCGCTCCCAGCCGCTTGAGATCTTTGTACAAACGCTCGTCAAGCGTGAAGCTCTCGACGCTGGCGTTAAAGGTCTTGTTGGCGGGACGAGGTCGATCAGACGGCAGATCCAGGGCGGGCGGAGGCGTTGAGAACTGCTCAAGCCAGTACTTCTCAGCTTCCTTGCCTTCCGGCCCAAACATCTTCTCACTATCCCAGCGGGCGAATTCGCTGAACAGCGGAGCATCCGGGATGTTCGCAGTTGCGCCGGATACTTCGGCCGAGTAGAGCTCGCTCAATTCCTGCAACACCACCGCAAAGGACCAGCCGTCGCACACAATGTGATGCGCGACGAACACCAGAACATGAAGGTCTGCTTCAAGCTTGACGAGTTGTACTCGCGTAAGGGGGCCGCTGGTGAGATCAAATGGCTCGCGTGCCTCGCGTGCGAGTATCTCTGCAAGCTCCCCATCCTTTCCGTCCTTGCCCAATGCCGACAAATCGATAAACGGAACCTTGACGGATCCAGATGAAGCGATTTCCTGATACTCGCCCGAAGAGTGGAAGGTCGTACGCAACGCTTCGTGGCGAGTAACGAGCAGATCGAGAGACCTTCCCAGTGCATCAACATTGAGAGGTCCCCGAATATGGGCTATGACGGAATCGTTGTAGGCGCGCGCTGCATCTTCTTCCAGCTGAGATGCATACCAGATTTCCTTCTGGGCTTCAGTGAGCGGAATCCGCTTTACTTCTGGCCTTCCCTGCTCTTCAACCAACTCACCTGCCGCAAGCGAGAGAGGTTCTGTAAAGAACCCACTCCGCTGCATCTCCACAACAGACTCTTCGAATGCGCGAGCGACGAAGTCCAGATCTGCTTCAGTGTGTGCAGTCGTTAGGAAGCACGGGAAGTTCTCAAGGAGGTGAACGCCTTTTTCGCGCAAGTGGTAGTAGAAAAGACTTGCGAAGCGCTCTTCTACTGGGAAATGCATATAGAAAACAGAACCAAAGTTCTCGAGCTTCGAGGACACATAGTTCTTTTCGAAACAGTTGTTGATTCTGGCAACAAGCAGAGTCGTTTTCTCAGCAAGTCCCTGCTGTAACGCAGGGCCTTTTTCTTTGAGGTGAGTCAGCGATGCATGTGCAGCCGCCAATACGAGCGGATGGCGGAAGAAAGTTCCCGCATAGAAGGTAACTCCAACCTCCGGGGCCGACTTGTCGGAGAAACTCCACGAACCCCCGTCAAGTGCATCCATGAATTTCGTTTTGCCGGAGATAACGCCAATCGGCATTCCGCCGCCTATGACCTTGCCGTAGGTGACGAGGTCAGCGCGAATATCAAAGAGAGCCTGCGCGCCCCCTGGATGACTGCGGAATCCAGTTACCACCTCATCAAATATCAAAGCGGTTCCGGTCCTCTCGGTGATCTCGCGCAACGTTTTCAAAAACTCTTTGGGCTGCAGATTAGGATGACGACTCTGCACTGGTTCGACCAGAACCGCCGCGAGCTCGTGCGCATGTTTGCGCAGTACATCGAGCGATTCCGGCGAACCGTAGTCGAGCACGAGAATATTATCGACGCTCTCCTGCGGGATCCCGGGAGCAACGGGTGCTGTGCCCAAGAATCCGTCCGTGTTGTTTGCGCGGATGAGTACTTCGTCGAACCCCCCATGATATGCGCCAGCGAAAAGTGCAACTCGATTTCGACCGGTCACGGTTCGCGCCAGCCTGAGTGCACCCTGCACCGCTTCAGATCCGGTATTGCAGAATGTCACGCGCTCATTTCCCGTGAGTTCGCAGATCAGTTCAGCCACCTTACCCGCAAGCTCGCTCATGGGTCCGATTTCATATCCACACTTGAGTTGTTCTTCGATAGCCTGATTTATGAATTCAGGCGCGTGGCCGAACAGTGTCACGCCGAAGCCATTGAGCATATCGACATACTCATTGCCGTCTACATCCCAAAGCTTCGAGCCTGAGGATTTACTGGCGACGATCGGGTAGATCATTTCCTTCCATTGCAATCGGAAACCGGAAACTGCCCTGGGGTCGGCCAACCGCGCGCGATACTTCTGACTAATCTCTTTCGACTTTAGCGTCCGCGCTGTGTAACGCGTGATGAGATCATCAAGTGCAATCTGCTGACGCGGCGTCAATGTGCCGCCGCGTCCCTTTTCGACTGCTTTAAAAGGACTGAAGGGCTTGGTCTTCGTCGCGTCGTCCGATTTCCGTGTTGCTCGTTGGGGCGCACTAATCGCGGCCACATTATCAGACGTTCTCGTTTCAGGTAATGAACTCACAGGCGACGAGACTGCTGAGGCCACAGGAGCGAGAATCGGGTGATCTGCTGGCAGGTTTTGCTCGATGTACTCTCCAAGAGTTTCAAGCGTGCTCAAATCATCGAGCATCTGGCGGAAAGCGACCTTCACGTCGAACTTGCTTTGAATCGACTGACTAGCCTGTGTGAGAAATAACGAATCAAATCCGAGCTCGAGAAAAGTTGCCGACTCGTCCAGGTCAACTGTCTCAATTCCTGACAAGTCATGGAAGAGATTCTTCAGTTCGGAGGCAACATTTCCACGCCGGTCTGATTGGACTGTTTGGACGACGGCCGGAGATGATATTTCCAAGTTTGCCTCTGGGCAATTGCCTGCTTCTGCTATTTCCGTCTCACGCAAAGCAGCCTTTTTGATGATCTGTGACGGTCCGACAGCGGGCACGGGTTCGACCCAGTATCGCTTTCGCTCGAAGGGATAGGTTGGCAAGCTCATCTTAAGTCGTTGTTCGTGTCGGTAGTATCCTTTCCAATCAATGCCGACTCCGTTGATCCACAACTGGCCGATGGCATTCAGTGCTGCTTCCTGATCTGACTCGTTGGTGCATTTGTCACTCAACGACGAGAGCACTGCCTGGCCTGATTGCTTGCACATCTGTCGAACCAGCTGGCCGAGTGATTGCCCCGGTCCGACTTCAAGAAAGATGCGATCCTTGTCTTTCCGCAACTCCTCCACCGCGGGCGCAAACAGGACTGTCTCGCGGAAGTGGCGTACCCAGTATTCAGGATCCCTGACTTCTGCCTCAGTGATCCATCGGGCAGTAAGGGTTGAGACGTAGGGAATGGATGGCGGATTAAAGCTGACCGTCTTCAGCACATCGGTAAATCTCGGGAGTATCGGTTCGACCATCGACGAGTGAAAGGCGTGCGATGTTTGCAGTAGCCGAGCCGCCACACCATTGCCTTCGAGCTTCGTACGGATCTCTTCAATATGTTCCTTCGTGCCTGAAAGGACGCTGAGGTTTGGCGAGTTGATCGCCGCAAGTGCCACTCCATTCTGGACGTACGGGGCGAGCTCCGGCTGTGAGAGTCTCACCGCGAGCATCGAGCCCCCGGGCAGTTCCTGCGTGAGTTTTCCGCGAGCAGCCAGCAACCGGAGAGCGTCGTCGAGGGAAATGACTCCCGCAATACAGGCGGCGACGTATTCACCGACACTGTGCCCGATCATTGCACTCGGGACGACTCCCCAACCCATCCACAGTCGCGCAAGTGCATACTCGATGACGAAGATAGCCGGCTGAGTTATGGAAGGTTGAATCAGGAGAGCGCGAGCGCCGTCAATATTGTCTTCGTTAGGATAAAGAGTGTCTCGAATGTCGATTCCGAGGTGGGGACGAAGAATCTCAGCGCATCGGTCGACCTCGCTGCGAAAGTCCGGCTCGGTTTCGTAAAGCCCCCGCGCCATGTTCACTTGCTGAGTACCCTGCCCCGGAAACATGAAGACTACTTGTGGACTGCCGTCTCGTCCTTTAGATGTCTTTAACCGTTTCGGATCACGCGACTCAAGAGCGCCAACGGCGTCCTCGATGTTGGAGCAAGAGAGCACACGACGGTGTGTGAACTCTCGCCGGCCTGTCTTTAGGGTGTAAGCAAGGTCGGGCAGACTAACGCTTGGTTGCTCCTTTAGAAAGCCGGTCAGGTTTTCCGTCGCCGTTTCCAAAGCCGTTTCTGTTCTTGCCGAGAGCATTAACAACTGTTGCGGTCGGGACTGACCCGACTGGAGCCGTGGTGCTTCTTCCAAAACTACGTGAGCGTTGGTCCCACCAACTCCAAATGAACTCACTCCGGCGCGGCGAGGCCCGTCGCCGTTCTTCCATTCAGTTAGCTTGTCCACAACATAGAAGGGGCTGTTCTCCAGATCGAGTTCAGGATTCGGATTTGTGAAGTGTAACGTCGGAGGAATCACTTTGTTCTGAAGTGAGAGGGCGGTTTTCATAAGACCGGCAACCCCACTCGCGATCTCCAGATGACCTATATTCGTCTTCACCGAACCGATTCCACAAAATCCCAACCGATCAGTACCGCTCCGAAAGGCTTTTGTAAGAGCAGCAACTTCGATTGGATCGCCGAGAGGCGTACCCGTGCCGTGAGCCTCGATATAGCTAATGGTTTCCGGTGTGACCCCAGCGATCGCCTGGGCAGTTGCGATCACTTCCGCTTGTCGATCCACACTTGGTGCTGTGTATCCAACTTTGAGGGAGCCATCGTTGTTTATCGCGCTGCCCTTGATCACCGCGTAAATGTGATCTCCGTCTGCCACCGCGTCTTCCAGTCGTTTCAGCAGTACCACACCCACACCGCTGCCGAAGATTGTTCCTTGAGCCTTCGCATCAAAGGTACGGCAGCGACCGTCAGGGGAGACCATCCCACCTTCCTGATAGACGTATCCACGCTTTTGCGGGAACGTGATCGAGGCTCCACCGGCAAGCGCCATATCGCATTGATAGCTGAGGACGCTCTGGCACGCCTGGACCACGGCGACAAGAGAAGTCGAGCATGCCGATTGAACGGTTATGCTTGGGCCATTGAGATTGAGTTTGTATGAGACTCGCGTTGCAAGGTAGTCCTTGTCGTTACCGAGAATTACATTGTAGCCACCGACTTGATACTGCCCTACGAGTTCGTCAATGAAATTACGGCTGTTGCAAAGATTTGCTAACAAGTAAGTATTGAGGCTCTGGCCACCGTAGACTCCGACGCTTCCGGTGTACTTTTCAGGGTCGTATCCCGCGTCCTCGAAGGCTGTCCACGCGCACTCAAGAAAAATCCTGTGTTGGGGATCCATCAGCTCTGCTTCCTTCGGGGTGACGCCGAAAAATGAAGCATCAAACAGATCGACGTCCTCTAAAACGGGTCTCGCCTTGATGTAGTTTGGTTGGTCTTTCAGGGCGGTCCTAATGGCATGTGAACACTCCAGCTCCTCGGCCGTGAATCGACTGATGGATTCGATACCTGCCACCAGGTTCCGCCAAAACGTTTGGACGTCTGCTGCGCCTGGAAATCGACCAGCCATTCCAATGATGGCGACACCCTCAAGCATAGTGTCTCTGTCTATCATCTGATTCCCTGGTGGATCCGCCTTTGGCGTGCAAAAGCCTTTCTTTGGCGCAGTCCTCGATCGTAGGACGCGTTTGGCAAAGACTTTTTCGCTTGATTGCCACTCAGAAACTGGGCCAATGACTTCACAGTCGGGTTTTGGAACAGCGCGATGATTCTGAGTTCAGAATCAAAAACTCTTTGCATCAGATGGTGCGCGCGCGCGAGCTGAAGCGAGCTGGCGCCGAGGTCGAAAAAGTTGTCGTTTGAACTAACCTGTTCGACTCGAAGCACCTCTTGAAGTATGGCCGCTATCTTCGCTTCGCTTTCCGTTTCCGGTTCCACAAAGACGGCATTTCGATGCGATTGGTAAGGAACAAGTTTGAGAAGTGCTTGGCGGTCAACTTTGCCGTTGGGGTTTAGCGGCATTTCATCAAGTGAAAAGATGAATGCCGGAGTCATGTATTCGGGTAGTTTTGATTCCAGATAGCTGCGGAGAGCGCCTATTTCGAGTCCGCTATCTCGCTCGCAAACAATAAACGCAATTAGTTGTTTGTCGCTGGCCGAGGTCTCGCTGGCGATGACGACGGCTTCCCGAACACCCGGGTAGCGGGTGATCGCAATCTCGATCTCCTCAAGCTCGATGCGAAAGCCGCGAATCTTAACTTGATTGTCGACCCGGCCCAAGAACTCGATGTTGTCGTCCGGCAGAAAGCGACCGAGATCTCCGGTTTTATATAGCCGCATTGAGGAGATCTCTGGGAACCGGCTGGCGACGAAGCGTTCCGCGGTCAGGTCAGGGCGGTTAAGATAACCACGCGCGAGTCCGTCGCCTCCTATGTAAATCTCGCCGACCTCACCATGTGGCACCGGCTGGAGATTGTCATCGAGTAAATAAACTTGAGTGTTGGAGATTGGTTTGCCAATCGGAACGGATTTTCCGAGTTGAGTATCGCGCGGTATCGTGTAGCAACAAGTGAACGTAGTGTTCTCCGTCGGCCCATACCCATTGATAAGCTCACAATCCAATGTCTTCAGAACTTTCTGCACATGCGGTACCGAAAGGACGTCGCCCCCTGCCAACAACTGACGTAGACGTCTAAAATCTTCGATGCGCTCATCTACCATCAGGTGGAACAATCCAGCCGTTAGCCAGACAGTCGTCACGCCGTATTCGCGAATCGCCTTACCAATTTCTGGCAGAGAGGGAACGCCGCCAGGCATGATCGCCAGACGCGCTCCATTCAACAGAGCGCCCCAAATCTCGAAGGTCGACGCATCGAAGGTGATTGGGGCTAATTGCAGAAAAACATTGTCGGCACTGAAGTCCGCGTAATCCGTTTCTTTCACCAGTCGGACGATGGAGCGGTGTTCGATCATCACTCCCTTGGGTCGGCCCGTCGACCCTGAAGTAAACATTACGTAAGCAAGATCGTCGGCCTTCGTTTTAATTCTCGGATTTTCTGCGTTCTCTCTCGGTATTTGCTCGCGATCAATTAGAACAACTCTCGCGTTATGTGGAGGAAGCCTATCCGCGACCGTCGATTCCGTTAGCAGGACGCGAAAATCAGCATCCTCAAACAACATTGCGAGACGGTCATTTGGATAACCGGAATCCAGAGGTAAATAGGCTCCGCCCGCTTTGAGTATGCCTAGTAGAGCGACAATTAGATTGGTCGAGGGCGCAATCGAAACGCCGACAAGAGTTTCTTGCCCGACACCCAAAGAGAGAAGATGGTGAGCCAGTCGATTGGCCCTTATATTGAGTTCGTTATAGGTTAACGTCTCATCGCGGCAAACGACGGCAATTTGGTCAGGAGTCTGGTTTACCTGACACTCAAACATCGTGTGAACACACAAATCAGCGGAGTACGGCATTCGCGTGTTGTTTAAGGCAATCGGCCTACGAAATCTTTCCTCTAGAATCATATGCGAGGATGCTCAACAGAATTCGATAGATGCGGTACTACAGCAGAGGTGCTGACGTGATTGGGTTGGACAGTGAGTAACAGGTAAATCAAGAAAGAAATCGCGTTTAGTTCTTGCTGCCGTGCTTAAGTTCTGTCTTTACTGACGCGCCTAACAGCTTTTTCTGCCAGTTGAAAAGGACGATCAAGCCGCTTTATTTTTCTCGTAAGCAATTCATAATGTGTCGCCGCTTTGATCGGCCCTCCGAAATCGCTAAGGGCGATTATCTTAAGGCGATCTTTGAAAGCAGACTTGTTCGGGGGGGTGGGCTTCACCTTTAACCTTCGCAGATGATGATTGAACTGGTACACCCTAGCTTCGCGGTCAAGTTTTCTCAGACAGAAGTTTATACTCAGAGAAACTGAATAATCGTCACCGTTTCGAACCCAGTGGGGACCTTTCGAGGGATTGTGAACGCCATTTCCGGGTTTAAGGCGGAACCGGTGGGCCCTCTTTTCACTCTCCGGGTTATACCTAGCCGCACTCATATCGCCGGCATAATAGTTTTCGATCTCTTGTTCCGTCAGGACTTTGCGATCATTGGCATCGCAAATATACACGTCCTTGTCACCATGAATTTGAAGAAGAAAATTGGTCTCATGATCGATGTGGTAAGGCGTTACAGAGCGTGGGGAGGATAAAAAAATGGATCCAACAAGCCAGGTGATTTGGCGCTGAAGCTCAATTCCAGTGAGTTGAGAGAGTTCACGGATAATTTGATCCAACAGGGTCTTATAGTCGGGGTCTGCTTGGATTCTCTTGAGCACGATCAGTGAGTTTGAGTCTCTGATGTGTTTGATCCCATCCATCACGGAAAGGGCTTTCCTACCAATCTCATCCCACCTTGAGTGCACGGGTACATTAGCCTCTTGAAAAAGAATGCGACCGTCTGCCTTTGACCATAAGAGTTTGGCAAGCTCTGCCAGTCGGGGAAGTTCGAATAGGCGATGATTTCCCAGATTGTGATCGATCCAAAAGGGCATTCGGTCGAATCGATCAGCAAACTCGCTGGGCCCGTGATTCAATAAGATCTCAGGCAGAGCCGAGGCTCCAGTCTGACTTGCCTTCTTATTTACAGCTTCTGCAGCAAGCATGGGGATCTTCCTTCCGAGATTGGACGCCAACAACGCGGCTTGATATATCTTCTGACCCAAGCCGCCATTCTTGTGTGCATGTCGCGTTTGATATACAAGTTCCGGCTGTGGGGTTCCCATCTATGCTCGTCTAAAGTAGAAGCCGGCATAGGGCGCCGCATGGTCAGGGAGCAAAGGAAAGTCTAGCGTCTTCTCGAGGACGGGCCATTTATCGATAACTTTATAACCCAATTCCGCAAACTCTTTGACGAGCTCTTCGCCATTACGAACCAAACAAGGCATTGCCCAGTCTTTACCGCGTTGGATACTGATGAAGGATTCTCCATCTTTTCTCACCGGGCTGCGATTGATGAATACATGCGGCGGGAATCCGCCCAAAGCATCGGCCAGGTCAGCAATAGGATGCTCCCAATAGTGAAGCGAACCGGCAGCTAAGAAGACGTTGCAACCTTCGCAATCGCGAAGAGATGATGCGAATCTGAGCATGGACGGCTGTTGTTGAGAGGCAACTTTTCTTGCTGCAATCACTTTGGGCAGATCCATAACAGTCCATTGAGTCAGCTTAACCGTTGGGAGAAACCTCGAATACTGATTGTAGGTCTGACCTATGCCTCCGCCAAAATCGAAGACTTTCAGACCTTCAGGAAGTTGCAGTCGGCTAAGCCAAAACATCACAGGGTAATCGCTCGGCCGCGTCTTAACCGAAAGCCAAAAGTTACCTTGTATCAAGGTTGAGGCTTCATGAGAGTTCAATGAAAGTTGCTTACAGACATTCCAGGCTTCCGGAAATGAAACGAATACTTTTCTGGGGCTGGAGAGCGAATTCAAGAGTCGAAACCCTGGTCCACTTCTCTCAATCGCTTGCAACGACAGTCGAACCGGATTCAGTTTGAGGGCGGTTCTAAGCAAAGCTGAACGTTGACTCCATTTCAGCTGGAATTACCTCTTCGCTTCGAAGCGACCATTGCGCTGCAGGCGCGAGTTTCGCGCGACTCAAGCCACTCATTTTCCCGGTTACATTGATCAGGGCCCGCTCGCTCTCGCACTTCCAATCGCGACCCAGGCGATCGCGCCCTATGAACTTGAATCGCAGGGTGTACACGCCTGGAGCCAGCCACAGAACAGGCAGGTCGACTCTCAATCGATAGCTGCCTTCGGCCAGCGACTCGTAGCCTAAATTCTCGCACTGCACGCGTTGGTGGACCATGCTCTCGCCCAAATAGTCGTCAATGAGACAAAAGAGCTGGGCGTTGGGGTACTCCTGATGTAGATGGAGTCGTGCTTCGGCATAGAACGGAGAGTCGGATTTAAAGTCATCACCTGCGCCCTCCGAGATTCCGTTGATTCGAACGTTGTTGCAGACGGTCCGCGTGGGTCGGTGATCTGTGTCTTCCTCGTCAAAACTCCGGCTGTAATGTCCCAGACCTTCCACGACCGAACCGCGAAAACTCACTTGCCCGTTTTTTAGTACGAGGCTAGTCTGGCAAAGCTCTTTGACTGCTGCCAGATTGTGGCTGACGAACAATACTGTCCGACCATTCGCCGCCACATCTTCCATCTTCCCGAGGCACCTCTTCTGAAATGCAGCATCGCCGACGGCCAGCACCTCATCAACGAGCAGGATCTCAGGCTCAAGGTGAGCTGCGACTGAAAACGCGAGGCGTAGATGCATCCCGGATGAGTAGTGCTTGACCGGCGTATCAATGAATTTGCCGATTTCGGAAAACTCAACTATTTCTTCAAGTTTCCGATCGATTTCCTTATGAAGCATTCCCAGAATCGCCCCGTTTAGATAAATATTCTCGCGGCCGGATAGCTCGTAGTGAAAACCGGTCCCGACTTCAAGCAGCGATCCAACTCTTCCTCTGATAGTCGCTGCACCTGATGTAGGTTCAGTGATGCGAGAAAGTATCTTCAGAAGGGTGCTCTTTCCAGCTCCGTTTCTGCCGATTACCCCGACGACCTCCCCAGGCTTTACTTCAAATCCGACATCCTTCAAAGCCCAAATCTGATCACCTTCATGACTCGGTTTAGGCCCTCCGTTGCGGCGAACAATCGACTTTATTCTATCGATTGGCCAATGGAAGCCGCTTGCGAGGGTATCGCGCAGGGTTCCATAGGTCTGCTTACTACCTATTCGATATCTCTTCGATAAGTCTTCAACCAGTATTGCAGGTTCACTCATGAGCGGTTAACACAGTCCTTTCGACCATTAATCCAAGACTAATCCACTGCCAAACGTAAAAACTGTTGTCGCTTTCGCCAGCGCAATACATTTTCCACTCGGCTTTCACTTCTTGGGTGTGCAACCAGCTACCGCCATGTGCGGCCAGTGCGTCTTCGATTCGCTCACTGGCCCAACCTCGAAGCGGCCCGCGCAGCCACTCGCGCTGCGGAGTCTGCAGCGGGCGCTTCGGTGCTTCGACCACGCCCTCGGGAAGAAGTTGCTTCGTGATTTGTCGCAAGAGCCACTTGCTTGTGCCGTTCACTATTTTCCGCTCAGGCGATTGCCGCAATGCGAGTTCGAAAAGTCGATGATCCAGGAAGGGCTCTCTCAACTCAGTCGAGGCGCGCATCGATATTCGATCGTTGAAACGCATTGCACGCGGGATCTTAGTATGGTGAGCGTCGCGATATTGCAGATTGCGCAATGAATCATGAAAGTAAGTTGGAGGACGGAATTGGTCAGCCTGAGACATGAATTCCTGGACCAAGCACCTGGGGCGTGTTGGGCTTTCGAGGGTTCCCTGAACCACCTTAGCAGCCGTTCCGTTGGAGCTTCGGTAGTAATCGTATCCGGCCCACTGCTCGTCCATGCCGTTGCCATCCAGTAGGACTATTACTCCCTCCGTCCGCGCTCGCTCGAAAATACGCGCGTAGGCCAACGTCGGCAGACCGCCGAAAGGTTCGTCCTGTGAGATCTGGACTGACTCAGCCAGGTCGGGCACGTCATTCGCAGTGAGACGACATTCGACCAACTCGTGTTTGGTGCGCTCGAGCATCTGCCGCACCCAGGGAAGTTCGTCATATTGCGCATCGCCGGTCGTGAAGGTGAATGCCTTCACATCGCTATCGTTTCCCTGAACCGCGTGCACCAGGCCGAGCAATGTCGAAGAATCGAGCCCGCCACTTAGGTTGATCCCGACTGGAACATCGGAGCGAAATCGCAGCTTTACGCTCTCCTTTAGTAGCTCTACATATTCTTCCTGTACTTCGGCGACCGGCCGCTCATCGAAAAGATCTCCGGTTCTCGTGGCGAGGTCGTACCAACGAGAGATTGACAGCCGCCCATCCTGCCAGTTTAGTGAGTGGCCGGGTGGTAATATTCGAATGCCCTCCCAGAACGTGCGGTCAGCGTGATCGGATAGACCGTAAGCGAGGTATGTCGCCCAGGAAACTTCGTCAGGGTACGCGGGTACTCCGGCCGCATGCAAAGCTTTGATCTCACTCGCAAGAATAAGTGTGCCGTCGGAACGCTCATGGTAATAAAGAGGTTTGACGCCGAAACGATCACGGGCAGCAAAAAGCCTCTTCGTCCGTTCGTCCCAAATTGCGAAGCTGAACATTCCAATGAGGCGCTCCAGGCAGCTCTCACCCCACTCTTCAAATGCCTTGAGCAATACTTCCGTATCTGTTCGGGTACGGAACGAATGATTCAGCTCATATCGAAGTTCAAGGTAGTTATAGATCTCGCCATTGAACGTGATGTGGTAGCGGCCGGCAGGATCTGACATTGGTTGCCGCCCGCTGTCGGACAGATCGATAATCTTGAGACGGTTATGACCCAGGCCAGCGACATGTTGGGGGTCAATGTAAATTCCTTCGCCGTCTGGGCCGCGGTGCTGCTGGATAGCCACCATCGCGTTTAATTGCGACTGGCTCCAATCGTTTCCGAAGATACCGGCAATGCCACACATTTAATTAGACTCTCTGTCTAGCTGACTTTGAGTAGCTGTTTCTCGCTACCTCGCCGGACACTCATGCTTCTAGCGGGTCGAGCAGACTTTTGCGCCGTGGCGACTAGATGATTGGTACCAATCGATCGGCCCTTTAGCTTTTCGCCTGACGACTGGATGGAATTAACCAAGTTGCCAATTATGCTCAGTGCCAACGTTCCGGGTCGGTGCAGGGACCAAGACTTGAGGCCCCAGCGCCGGAACGTGCCACTGCGAATGGCATACTCGACCTTCACATTGTCAAAAGTTGAGGAAAGAAGGTCGCTCAGTTGCTGACGAGTGTAATGCCTCTTATGGTCCGGATTCGTATTCCTAACAAAATCACCATTGGGAGTAGTCATCAAGAACACGCCGTCGGTCTTCAATACTCTACGAACCTCGCGCACGAAATCGGCGTCACGCTCAACGTGCTCCAGAACCTCAACGGCTACCACACAATCGAAGGCATCGCTTGGCAATGACGAGCTAGTCATGTCGTCGAACAATACTTCTCGCACATTCGTTCTTCGGGAGAGAGTTTGAGTGATGATTCGTTCGTTAATTCCCAGGTTTAGCTGTTTTTGAATGTCGGAATCTCGGGGAAGATCTGTAACAGTCACCTCTGCACGTACGCGAATCGTGTAGTGGGACTTCCGGCCGCCAACATCGAGGATTCGAGGAATCGTAGCGCCGGCTTTTGAAAGACCCAAAAGACGCTTGCGAACCAGCTTGCTCAAAGGCGGCAGAAAAGGCTCGGCGCAAAGGTACGCAAACTCAAATGGTTTCATTGTGCTACTGCGAGGAGCGCTTCGGCTCGAGACCAATCTTGCAGTTCGTCTATGTTCACGGATGATTGAGCTTCAAGCAGATATCCCGCTAGTCGCTCGCCATAGAGACTGTTTGTCTCCATCAGAACGTCACGGCGCGTCACGTAAACTGAACCATCGCGATGGTACGCTGGGGGCAGTTCCTGGCGGCGCGGTATAGGCTTGTCTTCGCCCGTGCTGAGCCGCAGCAAACCGGATCCATTTCGGAAATAAACCCAGTGTGGGTTGTATTCGGTGGGCACGGGAATAATTGTAACTACGGCATCGGCGCCGCTTGCTTCCAACAGTTCTATGCAAGAGTCAATGTCTTCGGGCCTGCGGAAGGGGTTGGTAGGCTGCAAGAGACAAACAGCATCGAAGCCCTCGCTGTGATTCTCCATCCAGCGGACAGCGTGTTGGACCACAGGAAGCGTAGGACTATCATCTTCCGCCAACTCCGCAGGCCGGAGAAATGGCACCTCAAGCCCACAGCTTTTTCCGACTGCGGCAATCTCCTCACTGTCAGTACTCAAAACAACCCGCGACAAGAGACGTGTTGCCAGCGCAGCTTCAGCGGTGTATTGCAAAAGGGGTTTGCCGCCAAGCAACCGGATATTCTTGCGCGGGACCCCCTTTGATCCACCCCGAGCGGGCACTACTCCCAGCACTCTCATCAGTAAGCCAACCTCTTGTCGATTCGCAGAGTCGCCTGAGCAAGTACATTCGAAATGCGTTGGCCGGCACGTCCATCTCCATAGATAGTGTCATGCGGATACTTGCCATTTCCCATGTGATGTTTTACTGCGCTTACGATTTCAGTGCGATCATAGCTAACATCAAGCAGATTGGTCCCACGGTCCCGCCCAGTCTGACGTGAACCGATGTTCACTACTGGTACTCCCAGATAAGAACATTCTCGAACACCCACGCTCGAGTTGCCAATCAGGCAGCGACTGTTGCAAAGCAGCCGAAGGAAATCCATTCCTTCCATATTCTTGAAGAAGTGGATGTTGTTTGGGTGCTCCGTCTCGCGAAATGCGCGAATCCCGCCGGATGTGCCGTCAGAACCGGCATCTACGTTGGGCCAGAACCATAAAGTCGGCATATCCAATTGCCGCACGGCATGAAGTGTCTCAAAGACGTGTTCCCGTGCCTTTTCATATTCGGTGGTAACTGGATGCTGCATTACGACAAAGTAACCGTTTGACAAATCGACGTGTGGTCCGACGCCGCCATATCTTTGCAATGGATCGAAATCCAGTCGCGGGTCGTCAAGTACTCTCGCTGCGAGATCGATGGAAGGGCAACCTGTGATGTGAACCGAGCCTGGATCTTCTCCCATGCGGATCACCCGCTCCGCCGCCTTTTCGGACGACACCAAGTGGAGGTCAGACAACTTCGTTACTGAATGTCGGACTTTTTCGTCGATGGACCCGGTTACTTCACCACCTTGAACATGCGCCACTGGGATATTCATATAGGCAGCGGCTACAGCAGTCGCGAGCGTTTCGTAGCGATCGGCAACAGTTACAACCACGTCCGGCTTGAGGTTGTCGAACACTGTGGCCAGCTCGAGCAAGCCCAACCCGGTGGTCTTTGCCATGGCGGCAAGGTTTTCACCTTCGAGTACCATGTAAACGCGCGCTGAAACCTTAAAACCATCATCTTCAATATTTCGGATTGCACTGCCGTAGCGCTCCAATAGTGCAGAGGCCGCAACTACGAGTTGAAGCTCGAGATCCGGGTGTTCGTCAATAGCTTTGAGGGCGGTCTTGATACGGCTATAGCTCGGCCGCGCGGTGACCACAACACAGACTTTGCGTTTCATCCTAAAACCTTCTCGATGTCTTCGCGTCTCAGCAATTCATCCGCTTTCACATTGCGCCTCAAGCGAGTTCCCACCAACTCAGAGAGATAAGTAGCGGGAATCCCCGTCCCCGGTTTCTTGGCGGTCAAATGCTCCTCGCGCAGGATTGTCCCGGCGGAAAGAGGCGACCGCGCCACCAAACTCTTGGTAAATAGCTCCCGCAACGGCGCCACTTCCGTTGCAGAGAAGTCTTTATCGACGGGGTTGGTTAAGGCCTTCTCGATGAAACGGACGCCATCTACCAACTGACTTAACTCGCTGGTCGTGAGCGAAACCGGCACATCAGGACCAAACATCTCGCGGCTGAAAGTGACATGGACTTCCAGGACTTCACTGCTGAATGCCGCGGCAGCCAGACCCGCGTATATTTTTCCGGAATGATCGGACAGACCAACAGAGCAACCGTAACGCTCGCGAAAAAACGGTATCAGGTTGAGGCCAATCTTTTCAGGCGGGCAGGGATAGGAGGATGTACATTGCAGCAGCGCGAAAGGCAGATCCAGCGTTCTCATTTGCGCAACTGCGTCGTCAATTTCTCTAAGGGGACTCATTCCAGTCGAAAGAATGACCGGCAGTTTGCTCCTGGCGATTCGCTCTAGCATAGGAACGTTGCTGACTTCGCCAGAAGCGATTTTCCAGGCGGCGACGCCCACGCGTTCCAATAATTCCACAGCTTCGATCGAAAAGGGTGAGCAGATAAATGCGAGTCCCCGCTCATCTGCGTGCTGCTTCAAACCTCTCCACTCGACCTCACTGAACTCCATCCGTTTCCAGTAGTTGTACCGGCTGGCATCCTGGGGGCTAAACTTTACGCGCCAAGGTTCACCGGGTGTGCTTTCAGCGGCAGCGATATGCGTCTGAAACTTGACAGCGTCAGCACCGGCAGCAGCGATAGCGTCAATAAAGGCATGGGCCATACCCAGACTACCATCATGCGCCTGGGCCACTTCACCGATGATGAGACAGTCTGCTGAGCTGGAAGCGCCTGTAAGAATGTTTTTAAAAGGCACGGTAGGAATTTCGAATTGCGAATGTCGAATTTCGAATTTCTAGTTGATGACGAAATGCGATTTCAATGGAGTGTTGGAATTTCGAATTGCGAATTTCCGATTTCGGATTTCGGATTTCGAAATTGTTCAGAAAAAATGAGGAACTGAAGAGTCTCCTGTTCAGATTTGCGAAATTGGGGACAGAAGAATTTCGAAATCCGAAAGCCGAAATCCGAAATTCTCTAAACGATGTCAGCGAACGTCTTCTCCATACGGCGGAAGTAGAACGCCCCAGTTACAAGTATGAGTAGAGCCACGAGTGCGGAAACCATAACGATGGGCCCGGGAAACGACTTAGTTCCTAACAATGCCCACCGAAACCCGTCGACAACGCCAACCATCGGGTTAAGCCCATAAATGGTTCGCCACGGCTCCTGCAAGAGACTGCTGGGGTATGCGATAGGTGTAGCAAACAACCAAAACTGTGTGATAAACGGAACGATGAAACGCACATCTCTATACTTCACATTCAGGCTTGACAGCCATAGACCGACGCCAAGCGAAGTAACCAGTGCCAGGAGTAGGAACAGAGGCAACCACAGCATGTTTGCCGTGGGAACAATGCGGTAATAGAACATCATTCCAACAAGCACTGCCAGGGCCAGGACGAAGTCCACGACTCCTGACAGCACGGTCGCGAGCGGAATCACCAGACGTGGAAAGTAGACCTTCTTGATCAGGTTCGAACTTCCCACCAGGCTGTTTGCCGATTGGGTCAACCCGGTCGCGAAAAATGTCCAGGGCACAAGCGCCGCGTAGCTGAAAAGCGGATAAGGGATACCGTCAGACGGAATCTTGGCGAGTTTGCCAAAGAATAGACTGAATACGACCATTGTTGAGAATGGTTGGATGATGGCCCACGCCGCCCCGAGCGCGGTTTGTTTGTATCGGACTTTGATATCTCGCCAGACGAGAAAATAGAGAAGCTCTCGATATGCCCACAATTCCCCTAGTTTAAGCGACACCCATCCTCGCGATGGCTGAATGCGAAGCACCCGGGAATTATCCCTGTTTAGGTTGGTCTGAAAATCAGTTTCAGTTACTGCTGACATGCTGCTCCTGAGAAGTTTTGAGGTCGGTCGACTGTTGAATCAACGAGAAGTCATCAAGCCAAAGACTTCCGAAAACCGGACAGGGATGCTCTGAGCAGGTGTCGCGTCTTAGACCTACCCGGACGGCGGATGTCGAGTTGGTTGTGGAGAAGCTTAGGGAAGTGTTTGTCCAGTCACTCGTGCCAACTGGAAGTCTAGATGACCGTGCCAATATCTGATTATTCATTTGGCTGATATCAGTAACGACAATAAGGGGGGCCCCACCGGTTAGCAGCTCTTGAGCACGGGCAAAGAAGCTCAGGTGGTATTGGGTATTTGGTTTGACGAGAACGATTTGTGAGAGTAACTCCTCGGAAGGATCCAGACTACCTTGCCAGTCTATGCGAAAGCTACGCTGGCCGCTTTTTGAATTGCTTTGGTCAATGGAAAGATTTGTTCCCAAAGTGTTATTGATCTTCCACGCGAAGCCTGGCTCGTCTGAGACCCGTCCCGATTCAAAACTGCCATCGTCGATTGTGCCAGGCATTGCCGGGCTTGAGTTCTTTTCACGCATCCCGGTCCAAAGTTCATAAGCTTCACCAAACCGTTTGTCTTCCAGAAACTCGATCACGAATTGGCGCCGTTCCGAGTAAGGCAGTCTATTTACTGATCGAACCACGCCCAGCGCCTCTGAGGCTTTGCCATTTCGCACGAAGAAATGCGCAACTTCTATCATCTCCTGTGACGTACGCGGATCTATTGCACGTTGCACTGCCTCACAATTTCCCGAGTAGGCTTCCCAGGCCATTTCGATTACCTGGCGAAGCAAAGAAGGCTGGGTCAGGGTCGCCTTCCGCAACTCACTAAAGGCTTTATCTTGCTGACCCAACTTTTGGAGCAATAGTCCGGTTTGCCAATGGGGGCCCGCGTAAAACGGCGCAAGTGCTCGAGCTTCTGCCAAAGCTGCAAGAGCTGCATCGGCATCGCCTAATTGGTCTAGAGCTTTTGCTAACTCAGTCCACATTTTGTAATCACGAGGCCGCAGAGAGATCGCTCGTCGCAGGTCTTCAACCCTCAAAAGCAATTCTGCTGGGGTTGCAAAAGCCATCGCACGCGCTGAATACCCTTCGGGGTCTCCCGGGCTCAATCGCACGGCCTCAATGGCGTGGGAAAGCGACCCGGTCATGCGGCTCTTCTTAACCGCCGAGCGCGCATGTCCTATTCGCAAGGCGCCAAACATTCCGATCACGCATGCGATTACACCGGCCGCGACGAAGGCGAGACGCACGACTCGTTTCCAGTCGTGTTCAACGATCCGTGTCTCAACTCTTTTGGATTTGAGTGGCATTACGAGGAGGGTGGCTCAGGCTGCGCGCAAAACTATCGCTTGTCGAACGGCTCGCTGGCCGTCACTGGACGTGACAGCCAATACGATCAGTATCGAACAGATGAGGGCGTTGATCGTTATGTGCAACCCAAAATCGAAGAAACTGTGGACAGCGACAGCAAAGAGGCCGGCCATCGCACCGCATCTCACCGCTCGGTAGAAAGGTGAAACTCTTCGTAGACGTTCGCGAGCCACTTTTGCAAACGAAAGAAAGAACCAAAGAGCTAACGCGCCACCTACTACGCCACCACCCGCCAACAGTTCAAGATAGTCGTTATGGGCCTGCTCAAGCGCATGTTCGCCCGAAGAGTTGAGATACCGAGGAATCGCCATCGAGTAGGCGGAGAAGCCCGAACCTACTAGCGGATGGTCCTTAATCAATCTGAAGGTTGCTTGCCAGATCTGCGGTCGAAGTATTTTCGGTGGGCCAGTATGTCCCGAGTTGAACTCGCTCCTTGTCAATTCCAGGCGGGAAATTGTTTCATCCCCTCCGATAAGAACAACGCTGGCCCCCACTGCCCCGAGAAGTAATCCCGCCAGGGCCAAAGTTGCAATAAGCCGTCGGCCAATCCACGACCTGCTGCTTACCAACCCATCGCTGTGTTTGGACGACGATTCATTTCGAACGAGATTGAATATAAGGAAGAAAAAGGGGATTTCAACTGCAAGGCTTATAGCCGCACCGCGTGAGTGAGTTAGTAGTACAGATGCCCACAGTGTTGCCCCACATAGAACATAAACTACCAGGCGTATTTTGTTTTTACGCTCAGCAATAGTTAGGCCTAACAGCAAGCCAATTGCCATCTCGACAAGTAGAGCAAAGTGATTACGGTTTTCGAATTGTGCGTAGCTTGCAGGTGTTAAGAGACGCTCGCCAAGAATTCGGCCTGGCACTTCAGATCTAAACAGACCAAACAGCGCGCTTGCGACAGCAACGACAAGAACCAGATAGATGAGACTGCGTAGTCGTTGCTCCGTGGAAGCGTAACGCGTAAGCAATCCGAAGGTGAGCGTAATGGCCAGTAACTTGTAAGCAAAACGCCACGTTTCGAAAGGGTCAGCGCTGATGCTGCTGTTTGCCTTGACCCCGGCCATCGCCTGACCGGCATCATAAGTCCACAGCGGCAGGCACTGGATTACGGCGAAGAGAACAAGCAGGAGTAGCGGGAGCATGAGCCGGTGTTCTCTTCGCCACCATGCTCGCCGCAGTAAACCCTCAACTAACCACAGGATGGTGACTCCGAAGACCGCTGATTCAAAGAGCGATTCCCACCAGGGATCCACCGTGCCGTAGGGCACAGCAACCAGCGCCACCAGGATCAGAAGGCTGTAAAAGATCGTGGCATCCAGTAAGAACGGCAACTGGTCACGTTGAGAACGCGACCCGGCGGTTCTAACAGTGAAATTCAGCGGAGACTTTGCTCGCGACAAGTATTTTCCCAAGACGTCTTCGCTTCTCCGGCGGATTGTCTTGGCTGGCATCAACTTTTGACGGCGAGCGTTTTTTGACTCCAAGTCGTGGCGGGTGTCTCAGGAATCGAGTGCGGCGCTATCGATAGTAGTTTCGATAGTAAGAATAGTCACTCGACCGCAGATTCACCGCGTTCAGGACCACGCCGAGGATTGGAGCACCAACTCCATCCAATGATTGAACCGAGTAACGCGCGACCTGGCGGGGGCTCTTTGGACCGCGAACGACTATCAAAACTCCATCAACAACAGACGAGACAAGGACAGCATCTGTGAAAAAGCTGATCGGTGGAGAGTCAATGATGATGTACGAAAAAGTCTTCTTCAATGTCGACAGTAAGAGCTTCAACCGATCTGATCCTAGCAACTCTGCCGGGTTTTCAGTTGCGGGACCGGCTGGAAGCACATAAAGGCCGGTACTGTTGTACTGCTCAATCATCGACAAAGCTTCTGCTTCGGTCATGTCATTCGAGAGAATGTTACTGAGGCCCCACTTGTTTTCGAAACCCAGGATCTCGTGAAGTCCCGGATGGCGCAGATCAGCATCGATCAGCAGGACGTTTTCTCCCGTTTGCGCCATTACAAACCCGGTATTGATAACCGCCGTAGTTTTCCCTTCTCCAGGCAAGCTTGACGTCACCAGAATCGTCTTAACTGAGCCGTTCCCGTTCGAGTGCCGAACTGCCGTCCGAAGCTTCTTGAAAGATTCGGTTAGCGATGAGGGCTTGTGCTCTGAGAGAATCAGTCCCGCTCGCCCATGACCGTTTCGCCCGGTTTTCGTCTTACCGGACTCCGCATCAAAATCGATCGTTGGTGGCGATTCTTCACCAAGAAGAAGAGCTGAGCGTCCATGACCGTTGCGGCTTTTCGATTTCAGAAGATTTCTGAGTTGGCGGCCACGTAAACTGGCTTTCGGAATAACAGCGAGAGCCGGTAAACCAAACAACCTCTCAACTCGCTCGACCGAGTCGATCATAGTGCTGTCTTCCAACGAACCAAGCAACACGACCAAACCAATGCTAAGCGCAAGTGAGGTGGCGAAAGCTAGAGCAACAATTCTTAACCGCTTCGGACCAACAGGTGCTGAGGGCAAAGTTGCATAGTCAGTAACATGAACATTGTTCGGCGTGGCGGCCAAAACAACTTCATTTTCTTTTGCGCGTTGCAGAAGGCTATCAAGCAAGCCTCTGTAGGTGGTGGTTTCCTGCTGAATCATCCGGTAGTCAATTGCGGCAGCGTTCTGCGTCATCGTCGAGCTATGTTGCTCCTCGAATGCTTTTCGCAACGACTGCTCACGCGATAACGCCTGACGGTACTTGGTTTCAAGATTGGTGAGCACAACTCCAATGGCGCGTTCCCGAGTTTGTTTCAACTGATCTTCCAAGTCAGTGATCTGTTTATTGAGCTCTTTAACCTCGGGCCAGTTCTCACCCGCCTCGATCAGCATAACGGCCCTTTTCTGGCGAAGATCTGCCAACCGGGTGTCGAGCGTGCCAAGTTGTGTATTGTTGCTGCCCTCAACCATCGCGGTTGCTGCTCCGGGAGCCAAGGCTCCCTGGTAGTCTGCTTCAGCAGCCTTTCGTTGGGTCTCGGCATCCAGGAGTCCCTTGTCCAAAGCGGCTAGACGGTCGGATTCAATATCTCGTCCCGAATCCAGCGGAAAGACCTGATGGTCCCTCGCGTATTCGATTAACCGCCTTTCATTCTCACCAATCTTCAACTGAAGCTCAGCAATGCGCTTCTGCAGAAAATCGGTGGCAGCTGAGGTTGAGGCAGCGCGTCTTTCCCAATTGGCTTGTACGAAAATGTCGGCAACAACATTAGCAGCCCTGGCGGCTGTATTCGGATTGGAATGTGTGAAGCTGATATTGATAAGCCGGCTTCTCTCAGTTAGCGTTACATCAAGGCCGGAGCGGAGTCTCGACGCATAGGGTTCAAGCCTTTCGGCCTCGGCCACGTCTCCGTCAGCCGACATCGGGGCGATCGAGAAAGCTCGCAGCGGTTTGTTGGCGACACTTTCTGACGGGTTCTCAGTCAGGCCCGCCATTAGTAGTATGTTGTTCCAGGTCGTGTTTCGTGGGGAGGATCCCCACACGAATGCGTTGGGGCCCTGTTCCATGTTTAGAGTCTTGGCAACTCGCCGGAGAAAAGCCGGGCTCTTCAGAAGGAGAAGCTGAGTGTTGAAGTAGGACGGATCCTCACCTGGGTTATTGATTATGACTGAACCATTTTTGGAAGCCCCCATCGCGGGATTATTCTCGAGATCAACCTGTATTCTTGCCTCTGCCTGATAGATGTTGGCTTGCCGCGCGACGTAAACAGTCGCCATTGTCGTGATGATCAGTGTGATAGCAAGAATGAGCCAGAGACGTCGACGGACCATGAGCCAATAGTCGCGTAGGCGAAGAGCTGGGTCGTCATCAGAGTCCGAGTCACCCGCTGGAGGAAACATCAGGGAAGCCGGTTCGCGGTACGGTACCAATGACCTTCTCTCGTCTCCGCTATAATTAGTTTTCCGTGGTTCGTCGGGCTGCTGCATAGAACTGTCCTATTGGGATCTTTGGGAGACGCTACGGAACTACTATTGGAACTCTTGTAGCCATCGGGATGAGAGAAGTAGCAAGGCCTCTTAAAACGTTCTGGAGGCCGCTTCTGTTTTTGGTCGACACTTCAACTACATCCCCACCTTGCAACAGAAAACCTTCGCCTTGCGTCTTATCAGTGGCTTTCAAATCAACCAGCAGTTCTGTGGTTGCGGAGGTTCCCGCGATCTGACGAGTAATTCGGATCTTGTCCTTCCTTGAATCCGGAAGCATTCCACCTACCATCGCGATCGCTCGCCCCAAAGTTAGGGACTCTCCCAGAGTAATCGCTGCTGGGCGCGCAACCTTGCCGATAATAATTACTTCTTCGGCGGCGGGTATGTTGATGATATCGCCCTGGCGAACGTAAGGATTTATTTCCTGGTCGCCTTGGAGAAGGTCATTGAGGTTATAGGTCACAACTCCGTCGTTTGTATTTGCAGCGTCTGTATTTGTGGCGTCGGAATTCTCAGTGGTTGGGGGATTAACAGGGGCGGCTTGGCAGGGGTTGTTGGGGACTGTGGAAAGAATCTGAACTTTGGTTCCAGCTTTGGCGCTGGGGCCTCCGGCCTGAAATACGAGCAACTCAAGGAGTCGGATCCGCCGCTTCAGCTGAAAACGGCCAGGCGAATTTACGGCTCCCATCACTGCGACTGGCTGTGATTGATATTCTTTAACGGTAACGTAGACGACAGGGTTTTTCAGAAACTCACCTTCACGATAAAGACGGGCAATTTCTCCTGAAAGTTCTTTCTCGGTCCGGCAGGCCGCCTGAATTTCGACTTCGAGTAGTGGCATCGCGATCTTGCCGCGCGTGTCGACGTATGTCTCTCGGGAAAGTTGCGGCTTGTTGAAGACTTGAACGGCGATGAGATCCCCTGGTCCGATGCGGTACTGATCGTCAATCGAGATTGCAACGGTAGGCGGAACAGTCGTCGCGGGCACAACCGAATTGGAGGCAGGCAGATTTCCCACCGGCTGTTGCGCTAAGGCAAACGGGGGATACGCTACGAGGGCAACCAAAATCATTGCCCCGCCAAACCAACACAGAACTTGACGGGTCGCGGTTGATCTCATACTTGCAGCCTGGTCTGGCACCACACCTCAAACTTACTTCTCAGCCAGCAATTTCAAAATCATGTCCGTGCTTTTAGGAAAACACTCCGGCTCGCACACTAACTCCGTCCGGTGCCGATTCTCCTTGAAAGTAATGCCTCTCGTAAGTGGTTGGGACGGGCGAGGTTAAGGACAGTATTGCTAAATACCACCGTCAGCTCTTCGTGTTCACGAGCAAACATCCCCGTCAGCGGAGCATCCCCCATCTTAACCACCACAGATTCTCGCACCCATTGCCAAAACTGAGTTTGGGTAGTCCAAAACTCCTTCCGATTTCTACAAATCACCAGCGCAGTCTTCTTTTTCTTCTTTTTCTTCTGCGGTTTCTTTTTTGGAGCATTTCCGTTTGATGTAGTCAAGGTTTCTAAACTCCCTTTTGTGTTAAGTGCAGCTCGGCCCTATGCATACATTTCCACCATTGACGGCGAGGGAAAGTATCCAGGGGTACCCCGTTGGGGGAAGCCTCAAAGCTGAGGCGGCGTTGGTACTCCTTCAAAATTGCGAAACGCACAAACGTTGACTTCACAACGTAACGCGCATAGGGCTCTTATCTTTAGCAAGTTAGGCCCCCATTAACCGCCGCTCCAGGCGCGACGCAACCGACGGCTCAGCGACAACGGCAGCAATGCCAGTAGACAAGAGTGACTCGTACAAATATGCGTGGCTATTGCAAGACGAGCACGTAAAACAATATCTGCTTCACGCTCGGAAGAGGACGGCCAATCCGGGCTTCATAAAATAGAACGCCCGTTTATTGAAGTGCGCCGCGAGTAGGGAGAGCGCACAGAATTAGAGCCGTCGGATGCTTGCGGCCCGCAAATCACGTTTCGCGTTCGCAGACTATCGGGCAACTGCCATGCCGAAAAATCCACCACCCGATTACACAGATCATAGGGTTGGTAAAGGCCCTTAAACCGGATTAATTTATGGAGTTATCTGCAATCCACCGAACTCTGGGGGCACTAAAGAATATTTCCGAAGGGGAGCCCAATTCGCATGTGGGACGCAATTGTGACAGATTGTGTCAGCCTTGCGGTGAGGTGTAATCAGGCATCCGTGACTTGCGTTAGCGGATGGTCGAGGGAGCAATTCGAAGAGTCGACTACGCGATTCTTGATGTTAAATTGAAGAATTTGGTTTGCAAATCAGTGCCTTCGGTGACGAGGGCCGCCACATAACCAGACTCAATTGGAATGGACTGCATCGACCAGCGCAAAACTTCATTGGGGTCTTTATGGTTGTTCAGCAGCGCAGCCACGTCGCCAGGAATAAGAGACACATCAAATTCACATAATGGCATGGAAAGGCCTTCGCCCCGAGCTTTGATGTAGGCTTCTTTACGCGTCCAGCAGTTGAAAAATGCTTGGCTTCTTATCTCAGGTTTCACGGATTTAAGGGCTAATACCTCAGAATCCGAGAAAAATCGCTCGGCAATTTCCTCGGGTACAAGGTCATCTCGGATGAACTCAAGGTCGACTCCAATCGCGCGGTTTCGGCTAATTGCAAACAACGCCATTCCGTGAGAATGGGCCAAGTTGAATTGTATCGAGTCCTCTTCACCCGCATTCATCAAGGCCGGTTTACCTTTCTCTCCATACCCGAATCTAAGCTCATCTGGTCTGACACTGAGGTAAGACGCCAAAATTGTCCTAAGCATTCCGCGCCCAACGATGAAATGATTGCGATCCCTCTCAAAATGAAATCGATCGGCGCGTTCGCGTTCATCATGGGCTAAAACCGGGTAAAGTTCGTGAGTCAGGCGCTCGTCAAGCCACACCCGCCAAACGTGAACTTCAGCAGTGTTCAGTTCATGCCGGGTACTCTGAAGTTTGCCCAAATCGATTGCAACACCGGACCAGGGTTCATGAACACCTTGCGTCAATTCTCAAACTCACCTCCTACAATCTTCTGAAAGCCGTGCTCGCGCGATCGATCGAGCGCTATCTGATTGCGAAGCCTCGTTCCCGATTTCCTTCAGACCATGCCCCGCATCTGATGCAACACGGTTCTTTCTATCATACGTTCATTTCGGAAATTCAGTTTATTTGGAATGACTTGCGCCGGGTTGGAACGCGTCGCCCCTTTTTAGTTTCCAGCGTCATTATGTCCTCCCGACGATTCTGCCAACCGTGGCTGTAGGCCGGCTCCGTTAAGCCCTTCAATCTGCCACTTTGCGTTCGAAGTAAGCCGCTTTGCAGACTTCACAAACTTTCAGAAAGTTTCAGTGATTCCCAAGGACTTCTGAAACGAGGTCGTGTTAGCAATACCGTCACTGCAGAGATTCAGTGAACAGCCGGGGCACTTCGACCAGACAATTGTCTCCTTAGACGGAACTGGTCGGCGAAGCAAAGACCGAAGCAGGAAAACAAAGAGAAGCGAGATGAAAAGACTTCTTTGGTTAATATTCCTTTCTATCGCATTCAATGACATGGAGTCGATTCGTGATCGCGCCAACTGGCTCAGTTCGTAGCTGAGACTGGTTCAACGCGTCCGTTAGCGAGAACCGGAACTGAATCGGATCCCTGGATGTTCGATGTGATTTGATCTCTCTTCGACTTCTCCGTGCCCTCCGTGTCTCCGTGGTTAGTTATCAAATAGGGTTTGTTCACTACGAAGACACGGAGGACACCGAGAAAGGCGACCCGAGAAGAAACAAAGCGTCGACACGTCGGCGCACTCCAAAGTTAACAAGATGCGAATTGTTTTTGCTGCTGTGGTGTTGCTGATAGTGACCAGCTTGTCGCCGCGATGGGAGTCCACGACTGCCGTGCAGCAAACGCGTCTCAAGGTCGGGCCCAACAGCCGGATAGATCTCGGCACTCCCCAACGAAGTACCGGCGAGTGCCACCTCGCGATAAATCCCACTAACCCGAATCACTTGCTAGCCGCCGTGCTGTTCGGAGCCCGATAACGAAAAGGACTACGGGACCGTCTCAGCGGTCTCATTCGACGGCGGAAAAAGTTGGAGACACCGGAAGTTGGCGATTGATCAGTCCGCTGACCCATGGGTAGCTATCCTGCCCGACGGCACTGCTGTGTTGGATGGCACGTTAGCAATCCCGGTCGTAGCCCTCGGAGATTCATTTGCCGGGCAAACCGAATCGAATCGCTGGGAGACCACGCAGAGCTGGCTGGTAACTTCACGCGACGGGGGCAAGACATTTGCCGAACCACTGTACGTCACCGGTCTGTCTGGGCGTCGGCACAACGGCTTTGCCGCCAACACGTCGTCACCGTGGCGCGATACACCTGCAGCGTCGTACAAGCCTCCACCTTCACCACTGGTCGCTAAAGTGGCCGATGATGTCTACCTCGTGCAGGGCCTCTTCGGCGCCGAATTCAGCGTCCTCTTCATCGTCTTCAATGACTACGTAATGGTTGTCGAGGCTCTGGAAGGAAGGCCTTTTACGAATACTTCTGCACAAGTAATCGCCAAGATAAAAGAGACCGTGCCAGGTAAACCGATCAAGTACCTGGTACCTACTCATCATCATTACGATCACGCCGGCGGCGCGCGCACGTACATCGCCGAAGGCGCCACGATTGTTACGACTCCAGCAAACAGAACGTTCTTCGAACGCCTGGCTCAGGCTCCATTCACGATGAGTCCCGACGCCATCGCGCTCCGCCCGCGTCGGCCGTTGCTGGAAATCATCACTAACAGGAAGCGCGTTTTCCGTGATGATCGTCATCATGTGGAACTGTATGATGTCGGGCCTTACGCGCACGCCGATGAAGAGATCATTGTCTACCTACCCCGGGAAAGATTCCTTTTCAATGGGGATCTCTACGATACGAGTGAGACCGTGGCGCAGGACGATACGCTGCATCTCGAACAGAAGATCCGTGAGCTGAATCTCAAGGTGGAGAAGATTGCGGGGGTTCATGGTCCCGTTGTAACAATGGAGACAATGCGCAGGTCAATTGAAAGGCGACGGCGCTCTGAAAGGGCGTTAATTGATCATTCAACCAGTCCCCGAAAGCGGACGACTGACAATAGCCCAGCCCTGACGAGTCGGGGCTGGGACTAAGCAGTTTCGTTGTGATAGTCCGCATAACGGACGGCTGAGCGACGGTGACAGCAGACTCGAAACCGATTCACTACCGATCAGTCGTCCGTTTCACGGACTGGCTTGGATTGGCGCCCGGATCCCAGCCCCATTAGTCGGGGCTGGGCTATTGTCAATCGTCCGCTATCGCGGACTGGTTGAGTGGACTCTTGGATCACGTTCTTGAATACCTGGCTAATCTCCAAATCAGCAGGAGCAGTTCAATGAGAATGCTTATCGTATTGGCGTTAGCTGTTATCGCCTTCGTCACCGCTTCCAGTCACCCGTCGACTTCTCGCACGAGTGACCGCGAGTTTGAAAAGCTGATGCAGACGCTTGCGGAGGGATGGAACGACGGAAATGCCGTTAAGGCCGCCGACTGCTTTACGGAAGATGCCATTTACACGCAACCGCCCGACAAGCAGTTGTACAAAGGACGGGCGGCGCTCTTCAAGTTCTTCGGTGGCAACGAAGGGCGCAAGTCACAGATGAAGATGACCTGGCACCACCTAACGTTTAATCCCAGAACCCAGATCGGCACTGGTGAATTCACTTTTGAATATGGCGGTAAGGTACACGGAATGGTGATCGTTTTGCACTCAGAACTTGTTTTCTCTGATAAACCTTTGCTTAAGAGGCTGGATCTGAACAATCCACCCACTGCCGTGGGTGGGATTTTTCAATCTCTTTCACCGTCCCCGTCGTAGGCTGGATCTGAAATTATCCACCCACTACCGTGGGTGGGATTTTGGCCCTTTGGGCAAGTCTCTTGCACGTATCCGTGACAAAACGTTCCCAGTTCAACTCCGACTCAACCCAATACTCTCGCCAGTTGCTGATTCTGGCATTGGTGATTCCGCCCTGAGATCAATAATGGAGTCGCAGTACTTTTCGCAGCTTCAGGTTGGATCTGAACGATCCACCAACTTCCGTTGGTGGGATTTGACGGATCAACGCGCCAATTGTAGGTTGGACTTGAACAATCCACCCACTTCCGTGGGTGGGATTTGAAGGTGTGCAAGGGGCCTAGGAGAGTTGATTAGCCGAAGCCGTGGCTTTTCTGCTCTAAGCCTTACAAAGGAAAAGTGAGTCGTAAATGCCGCGCAGTTTGAAGTTGCACTTTCGGTAGAAAGCATGTGCGCGCTCACACTCTTCGTTAACCAGCAGACAGACTGAAGTAGTCCGCGCCAACAAATCCCGGCACAGTTGCGTTAGACACTTGCGTCCGATGCCTTTCCCACGTTGAGTCGGGGCCACCCAGATACCTTCGAGATAGATCACCTCCGGCGTGTCGGCCTGGATGTCAGCTTTGAACAAAAGCTGGCCGTTCTCTTCCAATACCCAGGTGCGACCCATCTCGATTCTGCGAGCGCATCGTGCTCGAAAGCCTTTGGGATCGATTGCTAACGGGTTAACGCCACTTTCGGCTTCCGCCATCGCGGCTTGGACCGGCACAATCTGATCAAGATCGCTTAGGCTTGCCGGTCGCAGGCCCTCGATTTCTTCGACCACTTCTGTTGGCGTGCGCACTTCAAACAGCAACTCGCGACAAGCGCGTCTTATTTCCTGCCCATCCTCGGCATAATCGTTCCAGAACCGCTGCACCTCTTCCATCTGCCCCATGATCATGTGCGTGCCGGTTTGGGTTTGAGCGACCTGTCCAAACCGACGCATGGCTTGAGCGGAACGAGCTTCGACCAGCGTCGCATGTCCGATCAGTGCAACTCCATCAAGCTGGCCGTCTCTGTTACGACTGCCGTAGAAAGTGCCTCGGTTGTGAGCACTTAGGATTCCGTTATCACGTATAAAGCCGGCAAGTGCAACCGTGTGTGTGGAACGCTTGGAAAGAAAGGCGAGGGCCTCGTTACGATCATCTTCTGTCAGTTTAGAGACAGTGACGTCATGAGCCGGAGTCGGCAGGTAGGATCCCTGAGCCGGGTTTCTCTGCGTCATCACGAACTGTTGTGAGTTTTGAGTCTGGGTCATGTCAGCCCCGAAATTTTATTGTGGAGTTGCTTAGCTAACCGTCTGGAGGGGGGTAAAGAGGTTTAGTTATCTAGGTAGTCAACTCCTGAGTCCACAGATAGTGCCATCGAAGTGGTTAGGTCTCCGGCAACTGTTGCCATTTTTGCCTGAATGCAGGAATCGCCCAGCAGTACACCATCACCGAGCAAGACTCCGTCACCAAGTAAAACACCATCACCAAGTAGTACTCCATCCCCTAACAAAACACCGTTACTGCAGAAGAACGCTCCATCACCCAGGAGTACGCCGTCGCTGGTCATAATGCTGTCGCCCAGCAATACTCCATCGCCGAGCAGCACGCCATCACCAAGCAAAACACCATCGCCGAGCAGCACGCCGTCGCCCAGCAAAACGCCCAGGCTATAGATCTTCTGGTACTCGAGAATCAGATCGATACCTGTTCCGTAGGTATGACCCATGATGATTCCCTGTGACCATTTGAACGTGTGCCCAGCGATGGTTGTCTCGGGTGTCGGGGCCGAGGAGGTCGTTAGAAGTGGAGCGCCCGTAGCGGTAGTGGCGTTCAGGTTTGTCCGAACAAGCTTGGCAAGTTGGACGGCACCTTGAACGTTCAGCTGGCCAGCTCCCTGTTCGAGAGCGTTGAATCCCGGAAGCTGCTGAGCCGTGTACATCAAGATCATTTTGATCATGTTCGGCGTCAGGCTTGGATTGGCTTGGAGCAAGAGAGCAACGGCGCCGGCTGCTACTGGAGTAGCCATTGACGTTCCGCTCATGTACATCTGGCGGCGGTTTTCGAGCAGAGTGACATTGGCAGCCATGTCCGGGTGTTGCGTAACCAGAAGGTTGCCATCTGACTCGGCTGAGATCAGTCTGTTTCCGGGAGCGGAAAGTTCGGGCTTAATTAAGTGGTCGAAGTGCCGGGTGCCTGTGTTGTCTACCCACGAGCCACGCGTCGGTCCTCGAGAACTGAACGTTGCCATCACATCATCCTGGCGGCTGTCGGTGCCAAGTGTATTCGTGGCGCCGATTGTGAGCGCTGACGGTTCCGCACCCGGGGAATGAATGGCGCCGTAGACCTTCTGGCCCTGTCCATTCTTCCCGTTGTTACCTGCCGCGGCGAGAACGACGACGCCGCTATCGACCAGTTGGCGAACAGCGCGACAAACCGGGTCGTTGTTGTACGAATCGACCGCCGGCATGCCCAGACTCATATTCACCACCCGAATGTTGTAGGTGGTGCGGTTATTCATCAGCCAGTTGAGCGCGCTGAGCAAACCAGAAACCGAACCCGATCCTGTTCGATTCAGTACTCGCAGGTTGATGATGTTGGCTCGAGAAGCAACTCCACTATAATTCCCGTTGGAAATGCGTCCGTTACCAGCTGCGGTCGCGGCCACGTGAGTTCCGTGTCCGAACGGATCATCAATCCGATTCTCACCGGTAAAGTCTTTGTTGTAGACAATCCTGGTGCTGTTGTCGGAGCCCAAAAATGATTGGTGGCCTGTATCGATTCCGGAATCCAATATCGCGATGCCGATGCCAGCGCCGTTGAGTGTGTATGACGCGCCGCTGGCTGAGGTCTGCTGCCGAACGGCATTCGTTCCCGTAGTAGACGTAATGTGGCCGAACGCCTGCACATCTCTATTCGCTGACAGGTGATTAACTTCGCCGCGCGCCGCCAGTTCTTCAACTGCCTTCACGGGCACTTCTAAAGTAAGGGTGCCCAAACGGGGCATGCGCGCGACAACGTTGATGCCGTGGCGCTTGAAAAAGTCATTTAGCTGACCGCTCTTAACATCATCGGCCTGCAAAATCACACTGACGCGATTGCTGTCTTTTCCGCCGCCTTGCATCACCGCTCGCAGATCCGCGGAAATCTTTTGACCCTTGAAGCCCTTGGCATCCCGGCTGGTCTCTTCGTCGTCACTCACCTCGGCGATTTTGAAGTCATCGAGTTTGACTTGTTCGAAAAGACTCGCGAGCAACTCATCTCCGGCAATGTATTCGTCGTAGGTGTCACGCGAGGTCGCACCAATCAGACGCACTTTACCGGCGACGGCCGCAGTTGTAAGAGTCTCTGACACGCTCGGCGCTGCGTTCTTGCCTACAAACTGATAGAGGTTCTCGACAAAGAGGATTGAATGCCCATCTTCGGTTGATACCTCGGCAATCGCACGTCGGAGGCGCGCCTCAAACTCTGCGGGAGTTTTCACTCCGGCGACCAATGCCTCGAGATTCAGGCTATGCAGTTTGGTCTGGCGCAGGCTCCTGGGGACTCGACCGGTCGTGATTCGTTTGGCAAGGCTTTCGACGACCGACGAAGATCTGAGTGAGTCTTCACCAACCAGGACCGGGTTATTTTGTTGGGGGCGAGAGAGAATCTGGATGATTGGACGAATCGCAGTGGCGTTTCCACGGTCGCGTTCAAGCTTGCCCTCTTGTGCCAGTTTCGTGAGGTCGCGAGTGTAACGAGCGCTGCTGGTTTCCGTGGCTGCAACTTGATCCCTGGTCTGCCCCTTGACGCCCCCAATGAGAATCCCCGCGCAGAGTGAGAGCATCAGCGCGGTCGCAATCATTTGGGAAAACCGTGGGAATCGTTTGCTGCTGTTCATTAGAGCCGTCTTAAGGGCATCAGGAAATCTGTTCGACTTTGGGTCCTTTTAGGGCTTTCTCTCGGGCAAGTGCACGAGGCTGGCGCCGTCTTCACGGCAAGGCTTGTGCCTTCCACATGTTGCAGGGAAATCGTTAGGTTTTGCTGGCTTTATCGCGAATTCAGAGGAAATTGTGGGGTCCTGAGGAAAGTCATTCTGAAGAGTTCGGTCAATCTACTTTGACGGATCAGTCAGGAACTGGGCTTTGCCTCAGGCCCGTGATTGCCGACTGGACTGGAGATTTCTGTGAGAAGGAGTGCAGAAGAATAACGACCGAGAGCTGATCGTTTGTCCGACCCACTTTAGTTTGTCGTTGGCAACGATAAGCTCATCAACCTTAACTAATCCTGCAACCTTGAATTTAGCGTCGCCCACGACAAACTAAAGTGTGTCGGACAAATCAAGGGGCCTTGTCGCTTGATTTGGCGCGCTTCTCGGCATTCTTCCTGAGCTTTTCGCTGAGCACGATGATGTCTTCGAGATCGCGCCTGGCTTTAGCTGCCAGCCGCATATCGAGCGGACCAGAGTCGCTGAAAATGGGATTGTGCAGAAAACTGGTCATCAACTTATTCAGGGTTGTCAGACCGAGCTGTAGTTCTACTTTTTCAGCGTCTTTGAAGCCGGCACTCTTCTCTTCATTCTCTTCGGGCGGCAGCGCCAAAGAAGATTTCAGACGGGTAGCGCGCTTCTTGATCTCGAACGCGCTATCAACAATCTCCTTGTAGTTCAATGAATGATTGTTAGCGGCTACATTGGTTGAGATGCCTTCATTAAGCGCGTTCAGTCGCACGAGATCCTCGTTGACCTCAACCAGAACTTCCTTTGGATCGCGCTTCTTTGTGGTGGTGGCATCCCGTTCAACAGCTCGCAGCTGCTCCTCGGCCTTACTTACGTCTCGCTGGCGGCTCATCTCCCTGGTTTGCGAGCGCCCGGTGCCGGCGCTGGCGAGGCAAAGAAGGATGGCACAAACCAGCCACGTCATCCTGGAAGCGAGACATTTCGAAAATGGTTTCATGAACACCTCCATTGGGAGCAGTAGAGACGACCGTGAATAAACCAGCTCGGCGATTACTTAGTCAATATCAAAAGTAATCCATTGTGACGCAATGCGTCGCTTATTCTTGTCGGCGAGGTCGCTGACAATCACCTGCAGAATATAGTCACCCGGTTTCATCGACTGAATCAGTTGTAATCGTCCCATGACAACTACACGTTTTGCGCCCGGCAATCCTGAGATGTTTCTCGGCTGCCCGGTGTAAACCTGCTGGTTATCACGAAACAAACGAACCTGCGTTTGCAGTTGAGCGCGACCCGTCGTTCGATCCAACTGAACGTTGTACGCTTCGTAACCATAGTCAACCATCATACCGGGCCGAAAATGGCGGACTGCGGGCCCACCCTGAGCATCTTCCTCGGCAAGTCGGCCCTGGTTCGCGTCTACCGAGGGAGTCAATGCTGCGCCTTGAGGTACGCTATCACCTGAGCCAGGGCGCTGAGAGTTATTGGCCAGGTAAAGACCCGACAGTGCTAGCCGGCTCTTGTTTAGGTTGGGCACCTCAATGAATTGATTAGCCGATCCGACGCGCGAGGTAGCCACGTCGCGTACCGCAATTCTAAGTTGGAATGCGCCTGGTTTTTTCACTGGCAGATTAATGCCGAACGTGATCCCGTCGCGTTGGGCGGCGCGATACTCAATGTCACGAACGGTCAGAGTCTCGGTACGAAAACGTTGGTCGATTGCGGCTCCCTGATCGTCGAAAGTCACGGCGGCGACATCGACACTTGCTTTATGGGTACCGTCTGGCTGGGCGGTGAAAGTCAGACTGTTTCCGCTGACATGGATCAGCGAACGCACATATGAGCCGTAAGTCGTGTCATTCAGAAAAACTGAAGTCAAACGCAGTTCGAGAGCGCCGGTGGCAAACGGCGAAGTAAGAGCGCCAAGCAATTGCTGCTCACGTGTGCGGTAGACGCGCTGACTCGCCTCGCTATTGACGCCGTAGAACCCGGAGCGCGTCCTCACAGTCAGATTGGGACGCTTAACGCGAACTTCAAGGCGATGAAAGGATCGGCTGCCTGAGGAGTTGAAGGTAGCCTCATCGGGCCGATAACCAATCAGGTAATAGCCTTTCTGATCGAGAACGCGACGAATGCCCTGTGCAATGTCGTTGTTGTTATTTACAAAAATACCTCCGGTTTGTCGCGCCAGGTAGTTCATACCGTTCTGAGCTTCGAATATTTCCAAGGATCTGGCCCTCAAATCAGTCATGATTCGGTTGCCGGGTAGTCCGGTTGAAGCGATTCCTCCCCGACCATCGCCTTCGGTTTTACCGACCAAAGCATTAGCCGCCGAGTCGTGCCCCGAAAGCAATCCGCGCGCATCGATAGTGTAGAAGACAACGGACGAGCGGTTGGCTAGATCGATCAGACGCCGCAGGGCATCAAGTACCCGGAAGTTCTGAGCGCCGGTTGAGCTGAAGAGATCCAGGGCATCGGTTACAAGGATTGCGGATTTGCGTCCGGGCAATTGCCGCAGCCCTCGCACGACATAGTTGAGGGCACCGAGAGTGCCTACAGTGAACACTTCATCCTTGAAGTCGTTATGAGTAACGGCTTCGTCTGATCCGGTGGAAGAGAAAGTACCGCGTTTAGTGCCGCTGGGCTCTGTGTAGTATGCGTCGTCTCCGATGTTGCCAAAGGCCGCAATACCGCGGCGGCCAAAAGCATTCCACTTGAGGCGATCGATCGCTGCATGAAGCAATCGTTTATCTGTCGTAAACTGTTGGAGCGCACCGATACCGGCGCCGGTGCGGATAATTGCCACCATGTCACCCGACTGCATTTGCTCGTCTACAAACTTGCGTAGTGCGTTGCGAACGAAGTGGGTGCTTTCAAACGACAGTCCCAGATCGTCAACAATCAACGCGATTGAGCGGCGCACTTGATCGGGTCGCAATTGCTCTGGGGGCTTCGGCGGCGGCGGGACCTTGTCATCTACCTTCGGCCTTTCCGCAAGATCAGGCTCAACCTTGTCCGCCAATTTGATGTAGGTGAGATTGCTGATTTTCTGCGGGCGGCCGTCTTCCAATATCTCAAACTCGTCGGGACTAAGATCCGTTACCTGATGCCCACGACGGTCTGTGACCACAGCGTCGATCTGGACCAGGTTAGTCGAGATCCTCACGACCTCGGCTGGATCAGAAGTTGGTTTTTGAGGCTGCGTTGTTGGCGTAGCCGACTGGGGTAACGCCGACGTTGCGAGCAGAGTGCAGATGAGCGCGGATGCGAGCGCTGATTTTGTCATTGAAGGCCCCTTGCTGGTTCATGGCGGGGAGAGCGCACGACAAGGCCAATGTGTTGACGGAAATATAAACAAGCACCGAAACCGAAGCAAGGAATTTAACGATCAGTTTTTCGGTTTTTTCGAACTACGAAATATTGGACGTGGGAAACTGGATCGGGAGCGTTACGGCGGGTTGCGGTTTTTGCAGAGTTGCGGGGTTCGGCCACATGCTTGAGTCTGATGGAAAAGCAAATCAACTCACTGAACCGCTTGCGGTAGCCAGCGGAAACTACAATTTCAACCGAACAGAATCACTCAACCAGCGCCGGAGGCGCGGCAGAAGGTAGCCAGGGGTGGAGCACGAAGCGAAGCGGAGTGTGGAACCCCTGGATCAGATGTCTTCAAGACAATTAGCCCCGGAGGGGCGATAGAAAAGAATGGCGGCGTACGCGTGTTCCCCCTCTGTTCTGTCGCCCTTTTCAGGGCTCGGAACGAAATGTTCCCTGATCCAGGGGTTCCGTGGTTGCGAGACTCCTCTCAGATTGTGTAACTGCCGCGGGCAAAAAGCTGAAGCCGCTACGTCGAATCGCTTTTGAGGCAAAGCCGCAGCCTTTTTGAGACGTTCTCCGTCAGAACGAATTTGAGGTCGACAAAGCAGTTTACGCGGAAAGGCCGCCTTCGCCTACAATCTTTCGCATTAATAGCAAATCTTGGCCGGATCTTAGCAACGGCAAAAGTGAAAGGATAAGGATGGCTTCAACCCATTCGGATGCGTTTGTCTTATTTGGTGCGAGTGGAGACCTCGCCTACAAACAGATCTTTCCGGCACTCCTGTCGCTTGCCCGGAAAGATCATCTCAACCTCCCGGTAATCGGTGTCGCCAGATCAAACTGGAACGACGATCAACTTCGCGAGCGGGTGCGCTCTAGTCTGCAAGAACACGGCCCTTTCGACGCTTCAGCGTTTGAGCGCCTGGCCGCGCAGCTCAAATACGTCAGTGGCGATTATGAGAGCGAACCTACTTTCCAGCGCCTGCGTGAGAAGTTGGGAAATGCTGTGCACCCGTTACACTTTCTGGCAATTCCGCCCAGCATGTTTGGGACTGTGGCCGCTAATCTGGGCAAATCCGGTTGCGCCAAAGAAGCACGAGTGCTGGTTGAGAAGCCACTCGGCCGGGACCTGGCATCGGCACAAGAACTGAACAAACTACTCCTGACATACTTTCCAGAATCAGCCATCTACCGAATCGATCACTACATGGGCAAGGAAGCAGTTCAGAACCTGCTTTATTTTCGCTTTTCAAATTCATTCCTTGAACCGATCTGGAATTCTCAATTCGTCGACAGTGTGCAGATCACGATGGCGGAAGACTTTGGCGTTCGCGGCAGAGGCAAGTTTTACGAAGAAGTAGGCGCAATTCGCGACGTAGTGCAAAACCACATGTTGCAAGTGACAGTTCTGCTGGCGATGGATTCTCCGGCTTCGACTGATACGGAGTCGCTACGCGATGAACGGATCCGAGTTCTACGTTCGATGCGGCCGCTCGATAAAAACGAAGTCGTGCGAGGGCAGTTCAAAGGCTATCGGGATGAAACGGACGTGGCGCCTGAATCGCAAGTTGAGACTTTCGCTGCCTTGCGTTTTCACATAGACAACTGGCGCTGGGCCGGCGTGCCCTTCTGCATCAGAGTGGGCAAGGAACTCCCGTTGACAGCAACCGAGGTATTCGTAACTCTCAAGCGACCGCCCTATTCGGTGTTTGGTGAGGTAGTTCCCAACCAGTCAAACTTCTATCGGTTTCGTCTCAGCCCAGAGGTCGTGGTTTCACTTGGCGCTCGTGTCAAAACTCCGGGTGAAATGGTCGGTGACGACGTCGAACTTATCGCTCGTCACTTGCCGGGTCGCGACAGGCTGCCGTATGAACGACTTATCAGCGATGCCATGCACGGTGATCAATCCCTCTTCAACAGGGAAGACGCAGTTGAGGCAGCCTGGCGGGTGATTGATCCGATTCTAAGTGATGCGCCTCCGGTGATTGAGTACGAACCAAACACCTGGGGTCCAAAGGAAGCGGACAAGGTCGTCGCGGACATGGGCGGCTGGCACAATCCGGAGTCACAGAAGGTGGTGTAGTGTCCGTTCAGCTAGAGCAACCTGGTCATTGACATCTGCGCTCGCGATTGAGTCCACCGTACTGCTTTGCACAAAAAAGTCGAAATCCTACCGACGGCAGTCGGTAGATTGTTTCAGATCCAGCCTACAGACGGCGGCGTAGCAAGTTCTTAACGAATCCCACCCACGGCAGTGGGTGGAAGGTTCAGATCCCACCTATTTTGAAGTGCCGGAAGCGAAACAAGGTTGGATCTGAACCATCCACCAACTGCCGTTGGTGGGATTCAAAGAGTATCAA